>Ga0233437_1000046_pt1 | contig 294477 bp, 320 predicted proteins | sample SI_122_August201_FD_182714 | JGI IMG/M metagenome (GOLD analysis project Ga0233437, IMG submission 182714) | Seawater microbial communities from Saanich Inlet, British Columbia, Canada - SI_122_August2016_200_MG | ecosystem: Environmental > Aquatic > Marine > Inlet | place: Canada: British... | reverse complement strand
CAATTTATAGAATTCCTGAAATAAGTTTACTTCTTAAAGCAGGTGCGAATGCTATAACTAAGCTCCCAGCGCATAAATTAATTGGAAATGAAACTGGTAAATCTGTAGAAGAAGAAGTAAAAAAAGCTGGAAGGAAATTTGTTAGTAAGTTTTAAAAAATAAAAAAAAATTATTAAATAGTTTTATGGATATTCAGTATATGAGCAACCTAGAAACCAAAATGTACAAGATTTCATTAATGGTTTAGGCCCTGCGGGTGCAATTTCTTTACCATTTTTTGTCATTCCATTGATACAATTACTATCGTCAATAGAACCATCTGTACCAAAGACCCACATTTCTGCACCTGTTCCGGTCCATAATAGAGGGCATTTACCATCAGCAGCAGTACATTTCCACCTTACCTGATTATTAAATCCTGTCATATAAGGACAACATTTTGGAACCTGGTCAACAGAACAAGTTTCTGGATTGGTATATAAACTTGGTTTAGGAGACACACCACTTAAATCTCCAGTTGCATGTGCAGGGTTATACCATTTTACCGCAGTCACTGAAAACATTATCATAACAAAAACAGATAATAAAATTAAAATATTTTTTTTCATCATTAATCACCTATATTTGCACACAATCTGTGCTTGTTGAAGGATGTTCTAAACAAGGTAGACAATTCTCTTTGAATCGAGAAGTATATTCACCTGATTCAGTATAAATTTCATATGGCGTTAACTGACCAACTTTGTTATCAAAATTGTAATTACATTGATAAAAAACTTCATCAGTATGGCAGAACCAATCACCATCTAAAGATTTTGGACAAACTCCAGCAATACCAGATGGATCTGCAGCTTGAGGATAACTCAAACATTCTCCACATCCTGTACCAATATCACAAAATCCACTTTCTCTAAATTCATAAGTAAATGAATCTGGAAGTCCACCAGGCATATTAGTAGTAAGTTTACATAATCTACACTCAGGTTTTCCTTCTTGGTTGTATATTATATCAAACATACCCTCTTGGTTATCATCACATCCTTGATATGTTTCACTTAAACCACTAAATCTCCAATTTCCTTTTGCATAGAGTGTAATTTTTGCTGAACAATCAGTACACATACTATCACCAGCATAACTTACAATTGGATCATTTAAAAGATATGCATAAGTTTTTTCTCCGGAAAAAGCTTGATCCGGATATTCAACTAAAATAGGAGGTTTCCTTAATGCATTAGGCATGTCATCACAAGTTTCTCCTTTATCATTTATATATTCAACAGTACTTGTATCAAAACATTCATTACCTTCACCACCTTTGAATCTGATTTCATATACTGCAGTTGATCTTGAACTTGTAGCACTATTCCAATGAACTAGATCACCATCATGTAATTCTCCATCAATACAGTCATCAGTATTATATCCAAAGACTTCTCTTTCAATATATTCTTGATTTGTAGTTTCTGTAGTTTCAAAGGTTTCATCATCGAATAATTTTTGACAAGTAATTTCATCACCTGAGTTTGTATTTTTAATAATGGCGTTTCCATTATTAAATTCACCATCTGTGTATATCTGAGTTTTTTCGTCATAGGTACTATCTAATATTAAATGTTCTTCTATTGTATTTCCATCTTCAGTAAATAAAATTACGTTCGTTAAACCCTCTGCTTTTAAATCTACCCAACCTCCTGCTTGAAGAGCTTCGATACATTCTTGTTCACCCATAACTTCATCATAGCATTTGTATCCATCAAGTGAAGGAGTACAACAACAATAAGGTGTAACTTTTGCAGGTTTTTTCTCTTCAGTAGGTTGATTACATAATTCAGGTTCATCAACTCCAAATTGTCTAATTTCATCTGGTACTTCAGACATTGTTCTGATAATTCTTTCATCTTCAACTAATATAACTTTTACAAATTCTTCAGCATTAGGAACAATAGCATCTCTATCCTCTTTCCAAAATGCATTTTTTGGAATAGGTTCACAAAAGCCATTCCATAGTGGTTCAGAGCCGCCACCACCTGGACTTTGTCTGTTTAATCTAGCATTGTATGCTTCAAGCAAATAAGACATTAGTATTTGATTTAGTTCAGTAAGTCCAAAATGTCCATCATCGGTATATAAAAAATCAAATTGAGGAGTTTGAGGTTCTTTTTCAAAGCTATCTCTGGATTCAGTAGGTTTTAGATCTTCAACATCACTTGGAAGATCATTTGAAGGTTCTTCTTCTTCGCCTTCACTTTCAAATTGATATCCAAATTCTTGTTGGAAAAGTAATGGAGTAATAATTGATAATTCTTGATCACCTTCAGCTCCTTCAGCAGCACATGTTGCTACAGCAAATGCAGTAAAGTGATCAACGTTTGTTATTAGGACACCTTCATTTAATACTTCTGTTGGTAATGCTTGCCATAAAATACCATCCCAATATGCAATTGATAAATAACTTTCATCCATAAATTCAGGAACATCTTTAGGAGCTATTTTCATAGAAATTTCAATAGGCTTTGAAAAATGAGCACCATCAGGAAGACCTTCATATACAAGATTTCCGATTACAACACTATTAACTAAACCGTCAAAATGTTTTTCTAAAATTTTAACAGATATCTCTTCAACGGGATTTCCGTTTTCATCAACAACAGTTGTACCTTCTGGAATTGTTAATTTAGTATTTTTATCTGTTGATAAAATTACAACTTCTTCACTTGCAACTCCACCTTCTAACTGAATTGTTTGAGTTCTACTTAATGTTGATTCATATTCATTAAATGTGAATTTTGATGCTTCATCTGAAACTTCAACAGGATATGAAATTAGTAATTGTACTATTTCATCATGAACTTGAAGGTCAACATTTGTATCTTGTTTATTAATATTAAATCCTCTTTCTTCTAATCTTGATAAGAAATCATTCATACATACATTAATATTAGTTGTTACAAATTCTTCATAATAGGCTTCATTTTCTTTATCAATTCCAATCTCTTGGTTAGCAGTGAGTATACCTTGCTTCGCACACTCATCAAAGTAGTTTTGAAAACTTACTTTATCAGCAGAAAAAGAAGTTTGTTCATCTTTTTCTTCGTCTAAAACTTCAAGTCTATCATCACTATCTCTTAGCGCAAAAAAACCTACAGCTAAGGCAATTACAATCAAACCAACAATTATGTATATAGAAAGTTGTCCTTTTTTCATACCAATTGTAAATCTTTTTCTTTAGTATTTATCTTAGAAATAGTTTCATTGCTAACAATATTAGCAACGTATTCACCAGTTGTATTGTTCCTATTATTAAAACTAGTCCGATTATCTGTCCTGATAATTCTGCTAGGTACATGTAATTTAACATCTTTTTTACCTTTTACTTTTATTAATTTATCTTTATTTTAAATTCTTAGAGTATAAAAATGTTTTTATATAATGAGTTATAACTTAAAAAAATGTCTGTTGATGAATTAGTTAAAAAACTTCAAGCTGAACAAGAATATCGCCCAACTGCTGTTGCAGTAATCTATAGAGGAGAAGGTGATTCAAGAGAATATCTAATTTTGAAAACTTCAAATAGTGAAATAGATCCCGATGATCCTTTTCCAGATACTTGGCTTTTGCTTCAAGGAGGTATAAAACCTGGTGAGACTTATCAAGAAGGATTATATAGAGAAATTTTTGAGGAATCTGGAATTGACGAAAAAGAATTAAAACTTGAAAAAATAATGGAACCTTCTGAAGTTATATACAAAGATTTTTCAGAAGAAAAATTACCAATCAGTGGAATATATACAAAGGGAAAAGCATACATTGTTAGTTATTTAGAATATATTGGAGAAGGAAATTTAAAATTAAATGGTGAGAATTCTGAAGCAGTCTGGGTTTCAAAAGATAAAGCAATAGAATTATTTAGATTAGGAGAACCAAAAAAAGCAGAAGAGTTAGTTGGATATATTTCTATGGAAGCTTAATTTCAATTAAATGTAAATTTTTATAGATAACTAAAATTGATAAAAAAATTTAGATTTTTTCAATACTACCATATTTTCCTACACTGAGTTGTTTTTCTCCTTGCCATTCTTTTACATAACCATTTGTAATTTTTATTTTATCATTCACAAAATATTCATCAATTTGATCATCCCAAAGTGTTAATTGAATTTTTCCTGAACTATCTTTAATCATTGCATTACAAACTTTGCCTTTTTTTCCAAATTTATTGAATTCTCTAATATTATTCATTTCAATAATTTCAGCAACAATCATTATTCTTCCTTGATTTACTTCTAGATCTTTTATATGCATTTGATTAAAACCCTTCTTTACCAAGTTTTTTCAAAACTTCTTTAATTTCTTCAATTACTTTTTGTTGGTTATTTTTGTCAGACATTCTAACAAATTTAATAATTAAATCATTTAATTCATTAGTCTTTAGAAATTTAACTTTATATCCATCAGTAATGAAGTATAATCTATATTTTTGATATTTTATTTCTTTAATTACAATTGACCCAATAGTTCCAATTAGTTTTCCTTTTTTTGGATTGTTTTCTAAATTTAACATTAATTGGAAAATTAGTATAGATTCTTTTTTGAAAATTTTATGTATTTCTTTTTCAAGTTTTTTTGTGATTACTATTTTTGCCATTTCTTTTTAGCATTATGCAGTGCTTTTTTGACATCTACTGTATTTGTGTCGTCCATTAGAATTCTTTGCAATTGTGTTTCTTTTGCACTTTGTACTAACCTATAGATGATATCTGAATAAGTTTCACCTTTCATGCCATACTCTTTAAGTGATTCGCGTAGTGTTTTTGGTATTGATATTGTTGTATTCATTTGTTTCACCTTAGTTATAATAGTTATATTTAATTATAATTATATATAAAGGTTATGTTTTATTATATTTCTTAGTAGTGATTTGAGCACATATGTAGTTATTACTGTATAATTACAAAAATCAAAAGATTTAAATATCATAAATACATTACTATTTGATATGAAAATCAGTAACCAGCCTGAAGATTGTATTCATTGTTAGTAGTTTTATTTCTATAAAATTTTTTTTAATTCATCATCATTTCTAGATATTTCAATGTTATTTTTTCAAGATTTAAATTAAAATTATATAAATATAAGGAGGATTAAAAAATGAAACAAAATGAGGAGAAAAGCATAGTAAGTGCTGGTAGTATTCACAAATATAGATATAGTTACAGGACCATGTAATAATATAAATTTAGATGAAGAAGGAAATTTAGAAACAAAATGTAAATCTTGTTTTCTTGGAGATAAAGCACTTGTTGTATCAGATTTTATTGAGCAACAAAATTTAACAAAGAGAATACAACAAAATTTTCCAAATGCTTCCTATTTTTTTTATCCAGCAGAAACAGCTGCTGCACAAAAGTTAATGCCAGCAATGCTAGAGACAGGTCAAAAAGTTATGACTAATGGAAAAGTGCCAGAAATTGCTCAAATATTGGCAAAAGAGGGTTTTGCTCAAATAAGTTTTTCTTTGTATTCAGATTGGCAAGAGATGAATAAATTCTATGGATATTCAAAAAAAGAATATAATCTTTTGTTGGAGAATATAGGGATTGCTGTTGAGAATAATATGGAAGTTGAAATATTTTCAATAGTGACTCCTTTAAACATTGAAAAACTTTCAGATCTTTATTCTTTGACTAAGGGACTAGGTGTATCCAAACTAACCTTACTACCTTTAGAATCATTAGGTAAAGCAAAAGATCTTGCAGATGAAAATTATTTGGATCAAGAAAGTTTTGAAAGGGTTTTGCAGGAAGTTGAAGATCTTAAAACAAATGAAGGTCCATATATTTCAATGGGTTTTGGTTTTGGTCCAAGTAAAAAAGCAATTGAAAAATTTACCTCAAGAGATACAAAATCTTGGGTAAAAACAAAAACATTTTGCCCAGCAATAAATGGGGAATATGCAGTTATTTTGGGCAATGATGTTTATTTTTGTTTTAAAACTTTAGATGAGCCTTTTGGAAGAATTGGTTTTGTTTCTGAAAGTGGAGAAATTGTTATAGAAAATGAATATGACTTTCTTCCAGAAACAATTGTAGAAAATATTGATGGAATTTGTTACGATTGTGATGTTTTACCTGAATGTTTAGGCGGTTGTAGATCAAAAGCGATATCTGATGCACTTAGAGAAAATCCAGATATAAAATTTCAAGATATTATGTATAAAGGTCAGAAATTTTGTAGATATAATTCTCAAAAAAATATGAGATGATTAACATAAAAGCCATCAGGGCTAAAAACTGGGAGAAAGAAAAAAATGAAACAAGCAGAGGAAAAACAAACAACGAAAAATAGAATTGCTCAAGGTATTCATTGCTAAAGATGATTTAAGATTTCTTGAATTAGATTTAATGTTTCAAGGAGTTAATACAAATATTAATTTAGATACCTATCAGAGACTTACGTCATGCAATGGACTGTTTTTGGAACTTGAGAAATCTGGAAATGAGACACGAGTTAAAGTAAATGTTAATCCAAATTCTTCTTATTTTCTTTGGCAAGAAAATAATTCATTATTTTTAATGGATGAGCAAGGTCAAGAACTAGTTGATGAAGTAAGACGAAAAGGCAGCAAAATCAAAAGCGACATTTTTGCACCACAACTTGAAGGAATTGTAGCAATTGGATTATATAATTGTGCTATTCCTGATCTTGAGAAATGTGGTTTTTGTGCGTCACTTGATTATTCTGGATTAAAATACTCAACTGATGAATTCGAAGCAGAGTTTGATAGAGTAAATGAAGTTGAAGCAATTAAAGCAATTACAGTTAACGCAGGAAGTTTAATTGAAAGATCAGATAGAGGTTATGGGGCTATGGCACCTTATGTTAGAATTCTTCGGGATAAAGGAGTGCAAGAAATTAATCTAGAATTAATGCCTCCAGACATGGATCAAGAAAACTTGCAAAATCTACTCTACGAAATTAGAGATGATGGCGTAACATCAATCCAGTTTAATCTAGAAGTATGGGATCCTGAATTAAGAGTGGAAGTAATGCCTTACAAAGGAGCAATACCAACGTCAGTTTATTTGGACACTATAACTGAGGCATCTGAGGTATTTGGCCCAGGAAAAGTTTCTTCAGTTTTAATGGCTGGATTAAATGATTCAGAATCACTTCGAGAAGGTGCGTTTGCAGTAATAGATGCGGGTGGTGTTCCTAGTATTGAACCATTTAGACCATTAAAAGGAACTCCAATGGAAAACTGGTCACCTGATATAAATTATAAGGAAGTTATTGAATTAACTAGGGATATTGTAGGTGAATTGCAGCAGAGATATGGATCAAACATAATGGGAGATCTTGAAGGATGTCTTAAATGTGGAGGTTGTAATATCTATTAATTAATTTTTTTTATTTTTTTTATTCCAAATACAAAAGGTGATAGCAATGCAAAAACTATATAAGAAAACAAATCTTAAAGAATCTAAAATGATAACAATTTCAGAACTTAGAGTGATCGAGGATACTTTTTTTAAATCAAATTTAGTGTATTATAAACCTAGTATCTATAAATTGCTTGATAAATATTTTAAAGAAGAAAATGAATATTCGGAAGCTACAGATGTAAAGCTAAAAAATCTAATTAAAACTGATAATATTATGGCTTATAATAATATTTTAAAGGGTGATGTTAAAAAACTTAGAAAAGAACTAAAAACAACTCCTAAACAATTTGATGAAAATCTTTGGAGGGGTATGTTGCCTAAAATTAGAGATTTGGTTGTAAAAAACTTGGGAATGGATTTTAAACCTAGATCAGTTTTTTTTGAAGATAGTTTTCCTGAGGGTCTAGGAGGATTTGAAGCAAAAGGTGCATCATCTATAACTATTTTTGAAGGAAATAAGGATGCAGGTATTTATTTTTTAAATAAACGAATAAGTAGTTTTTTTTCACCGATTCTTTTAATTCATGAACAATTACATTCGTGTCTTTCTCAAAATAAAGATAAGAATCAAATGTATATTGAATGGTTTGAAGAGGGACTATGTCAATGGTATTCATTAAAAATATATTTTGAATTAACAAAGAACAAAAATGTATTAGAATATTATAAACACAGATGTTATATTTTTAGTAAAGCAAAAGATGAACATAATTTCACAAAAAGGTATTATGAATATATGAAGATTTTTTCAAAGCTTTATTTACATGGTGGACAAAAATTAATTGGAAAAATGTTACTTGATTATTTAGCAAATAAGAGGAATAATGTAAATTCATATTTAACAAAAAAACTTCCAGTTAAAGAAATCCCAAAATCAGATATTGAACAATATTTAGTTTCGTTTGCAGTTGAAGTAGAACCTGAAAAAATTCCACCAGTAGAATATTTAGTATTAAAAGAGATAACAATACCTAAAACAATTGAAGAAATATCAAAAAAAATCAAAGTACCTGTGGATTTTTTACAAAAAGTTGTTTTTGCGCTTCATTTGAAAGGAATGGTTGTTATGAAAGATGAGAAAAAAATTGAAATGAATTGGAGAAAAAAAGATTTGTTTGAAAAAGATTTAATAAAGCCGTTTTGGCCGCTTAAAAGGTGAATGATTAATGGTTGAATTAGCAAAAGGAACAAGGGATTTTAGTCCTAAAGAAAAAATACTCAGAGATCAAGTACTTAATACTTTAAAAGAGGTTTGTGAAAATTATGGGTTTAGTCCTATAGAAACTCCAATTATAGAGAGATATGAAACTTTAGCAGCAAAATTTGCAGCTGGTGAAGAATCTGATGCATTAGAAGAAATATTTGTGTCAATTGATAATGGAAAAAGAAAATTAGGATTAAGATTTGATATGACTGTTCCATTCTCAAGATTTTTTGCAATGAATAAAGGCTTAAAAATGCCATTTAAAAAATATTTAACTGGTGAAGTGTTTAGAGATGGTCCAATAAAAACAGGAAGATATAGACAATTCACTCAGTTTGATCCAGATATTGTTGGAGTCAAAGGAATGATTGCTGACGCAGAAATTTTATCTGTTGTTGATTCTATTTTCAGTAAATTAAATTTAGGATTTTTCATTGAATTAAATAATAGAAAAATTATTGAAGGTGCTTTAGAAAGTGCAAAAATTTCTAAATCTAAATGGGAAAGTGCAACTATATCGATAGATAAATTAAAAAAAATTGGTAAAAAAGGAGTATTAAAGGAACTTGAAAAAAAAGAAGTTCAAGGAATGGAGCCAGTTTTAGATGCACTAACAAAAGAAAAAACAAATAAAGAAACTCTTGAAAAATTAAGAGGAATTTTAACATCAAAAATTGGTAAAGAAGGAGTAAAAGAGATGCAAGAACTTCTAGATTATTTAGATATTTATAATGTGAAATCTGCTGTGTTTGAACCTTCACTTGCTAGAGGATTAGCGTATTATACAGGACCAATATATGAAGTATTTTTATCAGATTCATCAATTAAAAGTTCAGCAGCTGGTGGTGGTAGGTATGATGAATTAATTGGGAAATATTTAGGAAGTAATGAGATTATTCCAGCAACAGGTATTTCTTTTGGAATTGAAGTTATTATTGAAGCATTAAAGGAAAAAGGTAAAGCTGAAAAGTTGTCAGTTACAAAAGTTTTTGTTATTCCAATTAAAACGCAAAAAGAATCTTTAAAAATTGTTCAACAATTAAGAACTGCAGGAATTAATGCAGATATTGATCTTTTAGAAAGAGGTATAAGTAAAAATTTGCAGTATGCTAATACTTATGAAATTCCTTATGTGTTATTTGTTGGTCAAAGAGAGTTAGAAGAAGGAAAATTAAAACTTAGAGATATGAAATCTGGAAAAGAAGAAGGGTTTAGTGTTAAGGAAGTTATAAAAAAATTAAGTTAATTAGATGAGTATCCTGGGAATTGTTTAGATTCATGGAATTTCGCATTCATTCTATTAGGTGCAAGCCCTGGTGCACTGATACCATGTAAATATTCTAATTCTGTATTATTTTTTGAATATACATTAATATTAGGATTTATTGTTAATCCTTTATTTTCAAAAGATTGAGATTTACCAAGAAAATCTTCATTTACAATACAGTTTATTATTCCTAAATCTCCATGATCATGTTGTCTTCCTACATTTAAAGAAGTGTAATCTGATGTTTCAGGAATTACAAATTCTCCTGATTCAAAATATTCTAAAACCTTTTTTTTAATGTCTCTAGGAGCGTTTAAATTATTTTTTTTTGGAATGAGTTTTGCATTTTTAATACCAAACCAAGAAAGTAAATTCTCAAATTTATCTACAATTTCAAAACAAAATGATAAGTTTCCATAATCAACAGTAGGTAATACTTTGTCAAATTCATCATAGGTTCTTTGAGTAACATAAAATTGACCTTCAAGTTGATTAAACAATGGGTTATTTGTATCGTGTTGAACATCAGAAACAGTTTGAGAAATAATATGTTCTAATAATTCAACATCATCAACAATATAAATGGAATTCTCTTCAAATTGGACCATTATATGAGATGAAAAATAACTTATTTATATATTTTACTACTTAATAATAATAACATTAAATCATTCAAGAGCTTTTCTTATTAATCTTACCTGATCTGTTAAATATGCTCTAGGTTCTTCACCAAAATAATCTTTTTTCTCTTTAGGTGTTTCAAAAGCATTTGGCGCAATATGTGGTTGTGTAATATAGTCTTTTAAATGTTGAAAGTCTAAATCTTTTCCTGATTCACCACCAACCTGATGTTCCTTTATTTGATCAATTAACATATATAATGGATGTACTTCTAATGCAATAACTGGAACATTTTTTTGACTTAAAATTAGATCTTTATGTTGTTGAAGAGTCTTAAATGCTAAATCTTCTTCACCAGTTATTGCAGGATGATATGCGTGAGGTGCATCAGAAACACAATATTGGTCAATACCTCCAACATGGATCTCAGCAACTTTCCCAGTTTTTAATGCATATTCAATAAATTCATGGTATTGTTCAATGTGTGGAAATGTTCTTCTAGTATGATCTAGATCTAGAATCATGTGCATATTATCCATTTCAAAAAGTTCTTTAAATTGATCAAGTCTGCCTGGAGCAGGAAATCCATTGTTATATTTTGCAAGGGGAGGCATTGTTTCAGTTGCGAATTTAAAACCTAATTCATAAAAAGCACTTGAAGCTAGTTGATAAAATCTAGTTGCTTTAATAGGATTAACTTCAATTTCTCCACCTTCATTCTGAGCTGGATGAATACTTGCTAGTTTTGGTCCATCATAATTTTTAAAAATTTCTGCTGCATTAAGCCACTGTGCAAGCATACTAATATTAAACACACTTGTTCCTCTTGCAGGATTAGCATACTTTCCAGGTCTTAAAAAATTAGCATGAAAACTTATGACTTTTCCATCTAATGAATCTCTAATTTGAGTTAATTCATTTTCCCAAGTATCTTTAAAATCAGGTTCATTGAATGTTGGACCAATCTCAAATCCAGATACTCCAGGAATTGAAGTTGCAAAATTATATGCGCTTAAAATTGGATTTTTTCCATTCTTTCCATTAAATCCATCTGTGGCCCATTTGTTCACACTTGAACTAGAAATGATTATTTTAGGTGCATTCGTCATAATATATCAACTATTAGTTACACCTCTTAAAATTGAAATAATTACAGGTTATTATTAAATATTCCTAGAGGATTTCTTCCAATTTTAATTATTTTCAAATGTTTTTTAGTTCAGGTAAATTTATTAACACACATATTTCTCTTCCAAAAATGCACAAACAAAGAAATTTACAAACATTGATGCTAGCCTTAATGACACTAGGTTCAAGCATGTATGGAATGTTTTTACCAATATTCTTTTTGAATAATGGAGTGTCTTTTACTAGAATTATTTATTATTTTATTGCTCTATGTTTAGGTGGTGCATTTTCTTCCATAGTGTCAAATTTTTTTACTCATAAATATGGGATAAAATTTTTTATAGTTCTTCGAGGAATAGTTGAACCAGTTTTAGTGCTTATTGCTAGATTTTATCCAATATTAAAATATCCTGTTGAATTGTATGGTTTTGTTTTTGGGTTTGTAGCGTTTGCATATTGGATTTCAATGGATGCTATTACAGTTAAATTTACAGATAATAAAGCAAGAGGATCTCAACAAAGTTTTATTTATGGAGCTATGTGGCTTTCAGTTATAATTGCACCATTTATTGGCGGATTAATAATTAAGAATTTTAGTTATCCAGTTTTATTTTTTTCTTCATTAGTTTTAATTTTATCTGGAGGAATAATTAGTTTATTTATGGATATGGATATGAAAATTAATAAAAAATTCAATTTTTTTCCTAAATTAAATTCTAAACTAAGTAAACATATGGTTTTAGTTTTTATTAGAGGTTTTGGTTTTCCTTATATTGGTTGGTTGTTTACTTTGATTGTGTATGAATTTGTTAAGGACGAATTTATTGTAGGTACATTTGGATTAATTTTAGGAATTTTATCTTTAATTGCTACATTTGTAAGTGGAAAATTAGTTGATAAAGTTAATAGAAAATGGTTAATGAGCATAATGTTTTTTGGAATGAGTTTATCTTTTGTAATACTAGGACTTGGCTTTAATTCAAGTATATTATATGTTTTAATGTGTTTAGCACATTTTTTTCATCAATTTATTAGTGTTCCATTAAATACAATATTTTTTAATGAAATTGAGAAATTAGATATTGTAACTTTAGTAAGTGAAAGAATGATGGCATTTAGTTTAGGCGGAGCAATTTCACTATTTTTTATGTTAATACTTGACTATAAAACAATATTTTTAATTCTAGGACCTTTGACATTAACAGCTTTGTTTTATACTAAGGAGCTTTAAAATTACTTTCTAGGTTTGTATAAATCATGAATAATTAAGGGATTACCTTCTTTTGTATTTCCATTTTTTAAAACAATCATATACTGGTTAATAAAATCAATATCTTTACTTCTGGTTGCTATGCCAACTTGAAGTCTTGGATTAGTTTCAGCTTTTAATTGAGCAGCATAAACAGTTTCAATGTTTGCTTCTGGTGTTCCTAAAGATTTAACTAAAAGTTCATTTCTTATTTTTTCAGCAAATATTTCATATTCTCCTTTAGGTATATTTCCTTGACGCCTTTCCCATTCCATTTTTTTTTCAAATTTTTCTACTAAATATCTTACTCTACCAATAGTCCATCCAATTAATTCATCAACTATAGGGCCATGATCACTATTATCATCACCTTCGACCCATCGATCATCAGCTTGTCTTAATTCATCGAAAAGTTCAACTTGATGATATGATGTTGCAGTAACTCTTTTTCTATTTTTATCATCTATTAATTTGTAAAAATTTCCATCTTCATAATTTTGAAGTGTTTCAACAGCAGCAGATCTAGCTAATGCTTCTAATGAAGCCCTTCCATTATGATTGAAAAGATCTAAATTATCAATACATACTTGGTATGCAATATTTGAAGGTGTTAAGCTTGCTAGGTCACCATACTGTTCCCAAGATTCTTGTGCAAAATCTACTTCTTGTTGACTTTTTTTAGTTGAATCCCTAAATGAAATTGCTTGTAAAACCCATTCCAGTCTTAAAGCATCAATATCCTCTTGAATTCTATCTAGTTTAGAAGAATAAGAAAAATCGTGTCTTAATCCTTCAATAGATTTAACCTGAAAAGCTTTACCTCTATAAATTTGTGTAGCTGGAGTTTTTGAAGCAAAGAAAAAAGGTTTTTGTGTTTCACTAGGACAATGCACCTCATAATCGCTGATTTCTTTAAGTTTATTTGCAATTGGAATAACAATTGGACTAATAACAGGATCATATGAAAACATAACACTCTGACCAGAATTGACAATTTTTAGAATTCTAACAGCAACATCTAAATCAATTTCTGTATCTCCTAATGTTTCAAATTCTGGTTGGTGAGATTCCTTCCATTCTGCTTGTTCTTGTAAAAAAGCAGTACGAGACTCTAGATCTGCATTTTTTTCTTTTTCTAAATCATCAACATAGCTATTTACTTTTGATGTTGTTAAAAAATTATATTCAGGTAACTCTTGTTGAAAAATAGGATTACTAACAACACTTGAATCTACAAATACAATTTCCTTTTCTTGTGAGTTAGTTGGCATCTTCTTGTAAATATGATTTTCTCATTAGTTCGTCTAAAACATATTTTTTCCTATCATTTTCTCTACCAACTTCAATAAGATGAATATTTGGATCAATATTTGCATCCAAATCTAGTTGACAGTAGTAAGAATCATCGCTATCAAAATCATCTAACATTACAATAACAACATCATGAAATGTATTTATGTAATTCATAGGAGGTCTTTGATCACCTTCACCTGAAAAAACATAAACGCCATTGTCAGATCCAGTATAGTGGTGGAGAAGATTAGTCCAATTTTCTTGGTCTTTACCTAAAATTAAAAAATTATATTTTTTTTCACTATAAGTTTCATGAAGTCTATCTCTAACGACTCTATCTCCAACTAAACCTTCATAAGCATCTTCAAAAAAATCTACAAGGGTTCTTAATATTCTATTTTCTTTAAATTTTTCAACTAATTCACTAACATTTCCAGTATATCCTAGATGTTCTAATGCATAAACTCTTAGATCTTCAGTAAATTGATCTAAATTTTCTGCGATTTTAGCTCTTTGAGCCAAAAGAGAAGTATTTGTTTCTGCAAGATTTCTTTGAGTAGATTCGTATGAAATTTTTAAAGCATCATGTTTTGCTTGAAGTGTTTCAAGTTCCGTACCGATTTTTTGAATTTCATGATCTCCATTTTCAGCAATTCTATCATATTCAGTTTGTAATCTTTTTAATTTTCTCTCAAGTTGTTGCATTGCAGCACGAGCATTTGCAAGTTCATCAGGTCTTCTATCAATTCCTTGTATTTCATCCCAATTAACACTTCTTTTTTTTCTATTATCATAAGCAGTCACACCAATTGCATTTCTTAATTCACTCCATTTTGTTCTTCTTTGACTTAATGCAGTTTGCAGAGTAATAGTTTCAAGTGCATGTTGTTCAAATTTTATAATTGTGGATTTAAAATCTTCAGCAGTTCTATAGGATTGAGGTAATTGTTCATGTAGTTTTTTTGCAGCTTCAACAGCTTCAGAATATGTTATAGTTTTTGATAAGTCAATTCCTTGTTGAATTGCTGTATTAATATCAGGTAAATAAAAGTCAAATAATTCTTGCCAAATTTCAGGAGCTTCTGGAAATCTTTTTTTAAATAAAAATGGGGGTTTAACAGGGTTATGTCTTCTTAATACATCCGCTAAAATAGTAACCTTTTCACCTTTTTTGTAGTTGTTCCAAGGCCATTCTGAAGTTAAAGCTCTGCTAAAAGAAAAACCATCAGGATTTATTCTATCTAAACCAAACCTTGTAAATAAATCATTATTTCTACTATTTCCTGCAATTGCAAAAACCATATCATCTAGATTAAGATTCTTCTTAATTCTACTTTGAGTTTTAACAATATCTGTTACCATCGTCTAAAGCACCAACTTTTAATTTATAAAGGTTATGATTTTAACCACTAGTTAGTAGTTTCAATACCAATGCTTAAATATAAAATCATAAATCCTATGCACATGCGAAGCTTACGTGCTGATATTTGGACAGCAAAGAATTTTGAAGAATATAGGGGAGAAGTGTTATCAGAATTAGAACGGGAAGTTGGTATAACAATAAAACAAGATGATGAATCTGAAAGAAAAATTGAAATAACAACTCAAATTGATTTGTCTGAAGAAGTAAAACAAGCAAAAGTAAAAAGAAGAGATCGTAAAAGATTAACAAAAGTTGATTTTGCAGAACATACATTGAATCTTTTGACTGATTTATATGGTCCTGAAATTCATTCTAATGGTCCTGGTTCTTTAAACGATAATTATTTACTAGATTTTGTAATTAAAAATGATGATTTTGCTCATCTTATTACGGGTTTGGAATATGAACTTCCATTAGAAGTATTATTACATTTAACTCGAGAAGAGATGAAACATTTTTTTGTAGGAGTTGGAAAAGTAGCAACATATGGTTGGCAAAAGTTTTTTGTTTCACCTCCTATGTCTGATGAAGTAGATCTAATTGAAATAATTCATAGATATGTTTCAGTTGGTAATAATAATAAATTATTGAAAAATAAAGATAGAATTCATTATGTTCGGAGATATGATCACGTTGTAGCAGATGTGACTATTCCTGAAAGAACTTTTAGTTATATGGCACGCAATGGTAAAAAAAATGGAAATCGTGTACAAAATATGATGAATTATCTTAGATCAAATGGTAAAACAAAAAATATTGAAGCTGATCGATTAGAACATCCTGAACATTTGAAATTAAAAAAACAACTAAAAAGGCAATTAAGACAAAAAAGAGGTAATACTTGGTTTGAAGTTTTATTTAATTCAAGTAATGGTTTTAAAATACCTGTTGATGCAGCAAGAGTTTATGATGATGGAGCAATACTTTATGAATGTAAAAGTTCATCTAGGGGAAACCATTTTGAAGAAGGACGTGAAAGTTTAAGAGAAGCAGCAAAATTTGTTTATTATAATTTTGGAATATTACCTAGACTTGAATTAGTTACTAAATTTGGTTTATTACCTGTTGAGTTACCTTCTGTAAATCCATTTTATGAAGGAAAACTTAAGCCAAGGAATAGGAGGAAAAAAAATTAATCCTTCAAATATCTTTTAATCAATTCTTGCCCTAAATGTTTTAAATTTGGTTTTGATAAAAGTTCTCTTGCGTTTTCTCTTTGTAAATAGCCTCTACTTTCACAAATATCAAGAATAGTTTCTCGAGTTTCCATGTTTCTTAAAAGACCACGAAGTTTTGTTCCAATATTAGTTGAATATTCAAGTGGAACTTTTTTAAGAATGTCAACGCAGTATGGTTGAACTTCTTTGTCTTTAATAAATTCTGTAGCAATTAAAGCCATGGAATTTATCCCTGATCTTTTTTCAAGCAATCTGGTAATATCTGAGTTTAAAGTTCCCTCTTCAATGCAGTATTTTAGACTTGTTTTAACAGCATCTCTAGAAAAAGAAATGGGTAAATGATTTCCTAAATAACCTGAAGCAGCTAAAGCAACAGCTTCATATCCTAGCCTTTTTTTGTCTTTAAGATCTTTAATTAAATAAGAAACTAGTCTTTGTTTTGTTACAAATTGATTATCTGGAACTTGTAAAATTTCAACTAACGTGTCAGTTATTTGTTCTAGTGAAAATCCTCTTAAAAGTGCAGGATTTAAGTATGAAGCCCATTCATCTGCAAAGGAGGTCCATTCATAAACACTACTTAATCCATCAGAAGAAAATAAATTATCAATTGATATTTTTCCAGAAATAAGATTATTAATTTGTTCTTGAGTTTGAAGCTTTAATTTCATAGCCTCTCGTTCATCTTGTAAAACGTGAACATCAAAGTCTCCTCTTGCCATTAATTTTAGAGGTAGAAGGATCTTATTTAAAAATTAAATCCTTGTTGTCACAATTATCTCATCATCAACAATTACAGTATGCTCAGCTTGGCTAATATATCCTCTTTGGGTGTCAGGTAAAGGAGGGTAACTGTTTAAAATATTTTTTTGAAGAAGTTCTCTAAGAGCAAAATTAACTTTTCCAACATGGAATTTTTTTGTTAGCCATCTTGTTGTAAAAGGCATATTGTTAAATGATTGAATTTCTTTTAAAACATTTCTAGTTATTGGATTTCTAACTGGTTTAATTTTATTTATTGCAAAGAGATTTGCAACATTTGTTTCAAAAATCATTCCTGATCCATTTGAAGCGAATGGTTCAATTGCAATAACTTGACCTTTTGTTAGCTGTGTTTGGTCACCAGTATCAAAGTTTGGAATGGAAGGTTTATCATGATATTTATATCTGCTTAGACCATGACCTGATAAATTTTTAACAGGAGCATATCCAGCTTTTGTTATTGTATCTTGGATAGTTCTACCTATTTCACTTAAAGTAATTCCAGGTTTAATAATATCTAATGCATTATTTAATGCATCTCTAGAAGCATCTACTAATTTTTTATTATCACCTAAATCAATTGTTGTTGCATTGTCACCAGGATATCCATCAACCATTGCACCACAGTCAAGTTTAGCTATATCTCCTTTTTTAAAAACAGTTTCATCATCAGGATCAGCACAATAATGTGCAGCAATTTCATTTAATGATATTTGAGGTGGAAAAGTGAATTCTCCTCCATTATCAAGAATAATTTTTTCAACAGCTTCAGTAACATCAAGTAATTTTGCATTTATTTTAATTAATGAAGCACCTTTTTTTAGTGCAGTAGCAGAAATTTTCCCAGCTTCAATATATTTATCTCTTTCATCCATATTGTTAAAAAATAACCAAAAGTATTTATATTTTTAGTGTATATTCAATATTAGTGAAAAAAGAAAAAATATTTACAATACCAAATCTTTTGAGTATTTCTAGACTAGTTATGATTCCAATTCTTTATTATTTATCTCTTAAACAAAATGCGCTTCTTTTTGGAATATTATATTTTTTAACAGGAGCTACTGATGCACTAGATGGTTTTTTAGCAAGATTATTAAAACAAGAAACAAGACTCGGTGTTGTTTTTGATGAAATTGGAGATTATTCATATTATTTGTTTTCAGTTGTTTTTATGTATCTTTGGAATAAACAATTAGTTTTAGAGAATTTAGTAATTGTAGGAATTTTATTATTTTATTTTATTTCACAGTCAATTGCAATATTTTTAATTTCAGGAAGATTTCATTCCCTTCACTTATACACACAAAAACTCTGGGGATTTTCTGTTTTTTTAAATGTAATGTACTATGTTCTTATTGGAGATAGTTATTTTCCTCTATATTTCTTATTAGTTTATGGAACTGTTGTATATGTTGAAGTAATGTATATAGTGTTTAAGCTCAATAAAAATCTATACGATAATGTTGGATCCATATTTCTCATGAGAAGAAAGCTTAGAAAATCTAAGAAATGATAAGTATTATAAATACCCAAATTTCCCTTAATCTATGTACCAAATAGCAATTGATCCAGTGTCAGTTTTTACAAATTTAAACCAGAATTTGCTTAAAATGGGTTTTGCAATTCTGATCTTTTTAGTAGGATTTATACTTGGAAATATTTCTGGAAAATTACTTTATAAATTTCTTAAAGAAATTGAAGTTAATTCTATATTAAAAAATTTAACAGGACTTAAATTAAATTTAGATCATTTGATTAGTAATATTATTTCATATGCAATATATTTTTTAGCACTTGTTGCTGCACTTGAGCAACTTGGAATAGCAAACATTATTTTATATTTACTTTCAGCAGCAGTAATTATAGTAATACTTGTTTCATTTTTTATTGCAATTAGAGATTTTATTCCAAATTTAATTGCTGGATTTTATTTATATTCTAAAGAAAAATTAAAAGATGGATGTAAAATTGAAGTTGAAGATATTAAAGGAACATTGTTGCACGTAGATTTACTTCATGTAAGAATAAAAACAAAGAATGGAGACATAATTTATATTCCTAATTCTAAAGTTATTAAATCAAAAATTAAAATTAAATGATATTACATTGATTCTAGAAGTGAAGCAATATTCCAAATTTGAGTTCTAGTATAAGATTGAATATTATTATCATCTGAAATTTCATCAAGATAATTAAGTGCTTTATTTATTCTTAAAGAAACTTCAGTGTCTTCCTTTAAAGCCGCAATTATTTCTTGAATTTTAATTTTAACATTTTTAGGAACAGTATTATCTTCAAGAACTTCACTTAAAACTAAAACAACATCATCCATTTCACTCATATTACTTCATCTCCTTTAATACTTCTTTTTGGATTTCTTCTGCTTGGCTTCTTAATTTTTCTTCTTGTTTATCCATTGTTTTTAATCTAAGATCAAGAAGTTCTTTTTTTTCTTGAAGTTCCTTATTAACTAATTGTTTATTAGAAGCAACCATAATATTTCCTATAATTCTAAAAATTTGTTTTGTATCATCAATTTGAGAAAGTGCATTTTCAACTTCAAGAGAAGAAGATTGAAATTGTTGTTTTTGAGCAATAAGATTGTTTATATTTTGCTCCAAATTTTGAAGCTGCTCAATTTTTTCTTTGGTCTCTTTTTTCATTTTAGCGCTGAAACCTTATCATATGTTTGAATTACTTTTAATATTGAATTAACAAATGCCTTCATACTAACAGAGTCTTTTGCTTGAATATTGAATTTCAAGGTTTTGTTTTTTGAGATTTCACATGTTGCTCTGTCTGAATTTCTAATTTCAGACAAAAATAATTTATGAATATCATCTATGTTTTGATCAATCTCAATTGTACAAGTTATCATCTTGCTTTGACTTTGGTAGTTGTAGTTCTAGGTTTGAAAAGCATTTTAGAACCACAATAGATGCATCTTACTCTTTTTCTTAGAGTAGTATCTTCAATTTCTTTATTACAGACAAAACATTTGTATAATACCATTTTATACTTTATAGGCTTTTCCAGTAAATTTAACTTGACATTTTTTACATTCCCAAATACCTACAGAAATTCTTTTTACTTTAACTGCACTGCAGTATGGGCATTTGTATTTAGCGCGTTGATCTCTTTCAATAAGACCGTATTTTAACCTAACACGCCTACCATATCTAGCTCCAAATCTTCTTGTAGATTTTGGAAGTTCTTTTGCCATGCGCTCATGGAAACTTCAGTCATTTAAATATTTAACTATGTTTATAGAGGTGGGAATACTATGAAAATTTGATTAATTTTAAATTGTTTATCTATTTTACTACTAATTAGTAATAAAAAATGGAAAGTTTTATAAATGATTGAGTATAACCTAGACTCATGAGAGATCCATTTATCAATCTTGTAAGAAAATTACCTGGACTATTTGGTAAGAAAACAGAAGAAGAACAAGTTAGATTTCTCTATAATATTAGAAAATTAGTTCCTTCAGATATGGCTTATGAAATAATTAAACCAATGATTTCTGAGTATGAAGGAAATGATGGTTGGAGAAGATATAGAGATGAATTTTTAGAACATTTCCCTGAAGCATTAAATGCAATGACTATACCAGTAAATTTTGGTGATGGAATAACATATTCTTCGAAAAAGGAAGATTTAGATAAATTTGTATTTTTGGCAGCAACGCATGATAAAGTAAATGGAATACCAATTTTAGAACTTTTGACAGATTTGTTTTCAGATCCAGATTCTGCTATTAGAAGTGATGAACCAAGATTTGGAGAATTAATAGATAAAATTAGAAAAACAGTTGGAGATAAACTTACAGGATCTCAAGATCAAACAAAAATTATATCGGAATTGGAAACCTTATCATGTATTCCTGCTGGAGTTCAAAATAGAGCCGATATAATGGGAACCTTTTTAGGATTAGAGGATCTTGAATATGTATCACTTCCTGATCAATTAAGAGTGTACGATGAAAAATCTAATGAAAACAATTCATTAGAAGTGACAACTGCAATTTATTTAGTTAGAGCTGCAGATTATAGAAAATCTTCAAATAGAGATTTGAGAAAACAAATAAAAAGACCATGGAACCATTTTATGACTGCACTTGGAAATGAATTTGGAAATATTGCAGGAATTATGGATCCAAATTATTTAACTAAGGAAAATGGGGAAATAACATCTGATGGGGAATTAGAACTTTATAGACCTGAAAATGGGAAATTAGTTAATATTACAAAAAGAGAAATTTCAAGATTACCTAAACTTGCAGATTTACTTGGAAGAAATCTTGGAGATTTAAAAGAAGAATTAGATCCTTATCTTCCATTTATGGCAGATGAAGTTGGTGTTTTATATTCAGATATGTTTTTAGCTAGGGATACAAGTGGAATTATTCCTTTTACTTCAATTGTTCTTAGATCAGAGAGTCCTTCAGTTGCTGTAAATGATCTGGTATTAGATGGAGAAAGATATGCAGTTATGACAGCTAGATTTACAAGAGGAGATCAGCAAGAAAGATTTGAAAGAAAATTAAAAGAAACTTATGATTCTGGAATAAATATGGATCATTGGGGTAAATTCAATTATTTAGAACATTCAAGACATCTTGAACCTGCATTCAATTAAATTATCATTTCTTAGAATTTTAAAAATATCGGGGGCTCTGGGAGCTTTACATATAAATAAATAATTCAAAAAAATAGAAAGTGGGGCTACCGTGATTCGAACACGGGTTGCAACGCCCCAAACGTTGAGTGATAGCCAAGCTACACCATAGCCCCATTTGGATTTAAAAAAGAAAACACAACTCTGTTTTAAATATTGCGGTAAATTTATAGAAGAGATGTTAATAGCGTCATAACTAAGCCAGAAACAAATGGAATAAAGAAATTATCATCAAAATGAAGGTATTTTAATTCAATTGCTTCAGCCATCATACCAAATGCTGCGCCAAAAAATGCTATAGGAAAAGGAACAAATAATGTAGCTAAAGCAGTTCCTATAAATGTTCCTGCAATTGTTCCTTCAAGAAGTTTATTTTTATTCACAATTAATTTTTTTTTCCCATAATATTTTCCAACAATGAATGCTGCAGGATCTCCAAATGTTAAGATCAAAATTGATGCAGATGCAATTTCTTTTGAGAATAAAGCAATACTAACTAAAGCACCAATGGTAAAATAAATTGAACCTCTCCCTGGAAAATTTTTAACATCTTGAGGTTTTTCAAATTGTTCTAATAGGTAGACTAATAATTTAGGTTTTTTATATTTTATAAAAATGCTTAAAATTAAACCAATTATTATTGTTAAAACTAAAAAATGTAGCATGAAAATTTGACTAAGACCACTATTCATTAGAACCACAAGAAAGATTCCAAAAGAAAAATGTGCAAATTTTCTTTTAAAGTGATATTCTTGAAAAAAAGTTCTCATTTTGATTTTAATTTAGTTGTTTACTTTAATATATTTTTCCTAATTTTATCAAATATTCCAAATTTGTGTCCAATAATATATGCACCAATTATTCCAACAATTATTAGTGTCATAATAGTTTCAGCATGATCAATGTAATTAGCAATTGTAACATAAAAACCACTAAAAAAATATCCAATTAATGCTAATACAAAATTTCTAGGTATAACACCTAAAAAAGTATATAATGTGAATTTTTTAAAATCCATTTTCATAATGCCTACAACACCTGAAATTACAGATAAAGGCATAATTGGTAGAGCTCTTAAAAAAAATAATGTAATTTCTTCTTTTCTTTTTTTACTGAATTTTTTTTCAAATCTTTTTATGTCTTTCCAACTAACACCGTGCCATTTTTCAAAATTAACAATAACAGGTTTTCCTCCGTAGTAACCTATAAAATAAAGTAAATAACTTCCAATAGTTTGAGCGAGACCAGCAATTAATGATATCCATAATGCAGCCCATAAAACAGATAATAAAGAGCCATGTGGGATTAAAACATATCCTGCAGTCATTAAAATTAAGGGAGAAGGAAGAGGAACAATGATTGTTTCAATTATAACTCCTAAAACAACAGCTAAAATTCCATGACTTTTAATTAATTCTAAAAGCCAAGTTGTAATTTCTCCAAACATAAAACTTTCAAACAAAATCATGTATAAATAGTTTTCTTAATTAGGAAAAATATATAATTAACAAATGCATAAATTATATTGATGAAACCTGGAAAGGTGAAAAAGAAAAAAAAACTTCAAAAAACTAAAGCAGCAGTTAATTATTTTATCATTTTTGCTTTACTTCTTCTACTTATTATTTCATTAATAAAATATCTTGTAGGAATAATCTTAGCAATAGTTTTTGCAATTATAACTTTTTTTATTGTTAAAATTGACGTTAGGCTTGAATATATTGCATTAAATTGTTTTTTTGCATCATCTTGCTTTTTTGGGTTTTTATTTGGTCCAGTTATTGGATTTATTTATGCTTTTTTAGTTGGTTTTATTTCTTTTGGAGTACATAAAATGTCTTTAAATGCTATTGTAACTATAACAATTAGCACAGCTTTTGGAGTGTTTAGTGGACTGATGCAACCCTATTTAGGTTGGTCATGGTCATTATTATTCTTAGCTTTAACAATCTCTTTTGCAATTGTTTCAGGTTTTACTTATTACATTCTCAATGGAAATTTACCTAGAGTTTTAGGAATTCAAACTTCTCAATTTTTTCTTAATTTGTTTATTTATTCACCGCTTTTTAATTTAATAATAAAATTAGTTACACCTCTATTAGTTTAAGTGAAACTTTTATTAAGAAAAAGAATATTAAATATTCTAAATGTCGGATAAAAATACAGATATAACTTTCCAAACATTAAAAGAACTGGATGATTTTTTAGTGTCTTTTTTTTTAGATCTTAGATCTTTTAGATCTTTTTTAAGTGAACATTTTATTTTACATGATCGACTTATTAATCTTCAGGAATTTCGATCAATTGATACAACATTCTTACAAAGAATTTTTCATTTAGTTGGACTCGGTCATCAATTAGAAAACATAGATCTAAGTGTTCTTGATAAAAAAGGGATTCATAAAAATTCAAATCTTCTTAAAACATCATCTAATTTTTTTCAAAAGCAATTATTTCAAAGGAAATTTGCAATGATGGTTAGGAGATTAGAATCATTTCGAGATCTAATATTGGGATATGAAAAAACTGGAAAGGAAGAATCAATTGATAAAGAAAAAGTCAAGGTATCAGCTACAAGATTAATTAGATCTATGAATTTGATAATAACTCGTTTAAATGTTATTAGAAAAAAAGAATATACAATTTATCATTTGCATCATGCTGCTGAACATCATGATCCTCTTCATGAAAATGGAAGAAATTATCTTTTACATATTGCAGGAGGAATGGGTAAACATGCTGGGAGAGAAGGATTTAAAGAATTTGTTAAATCTGTGAATTCTTCAGGTAAAGCACACATAGTTTTTTTTACAGATGGAAAAATTCTAGGAAATCTTGAAGCAGAAAGTAGACCTCAAGAAAGCGATTTTGAAGAAATTGAAAGGAAAATTCGAGAGTTTGATGCTAAAGGAATTTATAATCATGAATTTGAAGTTATAATTGAAGGAAAAAATTATTTAGGAATTTTTACAAATGATGAAAGAAGCAAAATAATTGCAAATCGACAAGATTGGTTTTTGAAATTTATTGATGGAGGTCATCATCACTATACTGATAAAGACTATGTATATGGATTAAAAAAAGTTATTTCAAAATATAATGCAAGTCTAGTTTATATTTTATGTAATTTAGCTTCTGCTCCTAAGGAATTGTTAAGATTATCTCATTTAACTCATTCATTTGTATTTATTTATGATTTACCAGGAGGATTAATTAAAAGATTGTCAGCAGGAGAAAGAGTTTGCTTTTTGTCAACATTGGCATTATATAAAACTGGGACTTATCAAACAATAGCAAAAAATAAAGGAATATATGTTTATGAAATAGATAAAAAAGAACCTGTGTTTAGAAATTCTGAAGGAATTAATTTTTCTAAAGATAAATTTTATCAAAAAATTAATGATGATGTTATTGGAAAAGTAAAAGAAGGGGATGATGAAACAGCAGGAGACAATTTTGAATTTTATTTAAAATGTATTCATGAAGATGAAGGAGATAAAATTTCACCAATAAAAATTGGCTTATGTTGTACCGAATTACCTTTAGCAAGAGACGCTAAATATGGGGATAATTTTCCTTATTTTGTTGATAAAGAAACAGGAATAGAATATGCTTTTGTTGATCCGTTAACTTATGGAAATGAAGATGTGCTTTCTCTTTTAGAAGGAATGTCTATTAGAGAAAAAGAAGGTCACGATAATCATTTTGGAGTTATAGGTCCTCATACAGATACAATTAAACATATAGAAAATATGCAGAAAGGTTAGAATTTATTCACATTCTCCTTGAACACAATCAAATGCACAATTATTGTTTGCCACACAATCATTTGAGTAAGTTTTGCCATTACAACAAACAGGATCATATTGCATTGTACACATGTTTTGTCCTGGTGTACATTCTTCAGGATTATTTTGTTTATGATCTGCAACAACTTCTGGTTGGACTCCTTCTGGTACATTTTTAGAACAAGAAACAATTAAAATTAAACATAAAATTAAAATTATTTTTTTCATAGATTAAGGTAAGAATAAGAGGTATATAAAACTAACTGCAGACATCTAGTTGACTATTTAATTCAATGATTTTTTTAGTTTCAGGATTAATCCAGCTAGTCTCTTCAAAAAGGGACCAACCATTTGCTAAGAAAACTGTTGCTCCTTTAATACTCGGATCTTCTTTTATATGGTTTAATAAAAAGTCAAATTTAGAAACATCTTGTTCTAAACTAAATCCAACATCTGTTAAAAATACTTCAACCTGACTACCTGTTTCTTCATAAATTCTATCAATTTCTTTTTCATAGGCATAAATACTAGATAAACATAAATTTTCGGCTTCAATCATTGAAGTTCCATCATCAAATCTACAGTTATTATTTTGAGTTATGTCTTTATTATATGCTGAACTTGCCCAGTAATCAATGTTGTCCCAGAATTCCGAGACTTTTAGTAATGTGTTTAGATATTCCATGGAACTATTTCTTTGTCTTCCTTCAACTAGTTCTGTAGGTCCTATTGATAGGGAAGCTGAAATAAATTTAATATCTGGATCATTTAATTTTTGTTTGATTTCAATAACATAATCAGCATATGCTTGAGGATATAAGAAATAATCATTGTCTCCATAAACAATATTAGGTTTATCCCAAATTTGAACATATTCAAGTTTTCCATTAGTTTCTTGTTTTAAATCTTTAATAAAATTAACAACTTCATCAGCATTTGCAATTTCAGTAAACCAATTTACTCCTAAAATTCTAACAATTGGTGTGATATTATGTTTATTTGCTTCATTGACAAAAATTTTCATATTATTTAATGAGTCTTGAAATTGATCGTATTTTGAATATGCAATTCCTAAGGCGTATCCATTATTTTTTGTTAGTTCTAAAGTTTGATCAATATAATTATAATTTGTATCAGGATAATAAACAAAACCAAATTTATTACATTCTACATTGGGAACAACTTCAACAAAACTCTCTTCTGAAAATTCTGGAATAAATTCAGTAGCCATTCCAGTGTAAAAACCTCTATCATAATCTTCAGATAATTTAAAATCACTAATTCTAAAAACAATTTCTCTAATTGTACTAAATATTTGAGCTACTCTAGAAGATAAAATGTCTATTTCTCTATTACCGAATTTTTCTGCTTGAAGAAGACTTTTTGTATTAATTTTTTTCTCTTCAGTTCTTATAATAAATCCATTTTGAATTTCTACGTTTGTGTCTTTTACAACAGCGGTTAATCTTTTTTGTCCGTTCTTTCTAGTTTCATCAGTTAATTCTTTATCTGGTGAATAATGTTGTAAAATATAAATTAATTTTTCATTATTTTCTAAAACTTCTGGACTTGGTTTTCCATTGTAAACTTTAACATTTTCTTCAACTAATTGGGAGATTGTTATATTTTTATTTTCAATAAATATAACTGAGAAAGTATCAAACTCTTCAACTTGTCCTTCTTTAAATCCAATAAATTCTAAATTTGCTGTAACATTACTAATTAGCAAAATAAATACAAGTCCAATTATTATTTTTTTATAAGTCATATTTCACCGCAAATCTATAAGTATATGGTTTTTTATCAAGTCCAATTTTATTATCAGTTATAACATAAACAATAGTTGAACTATTAACTTTTACTATTTTTATATCTAAATCATTTTCATATAATTTATCAAATTGTATCCAGTCAGGATCATTAATTGTATCACTAATTATTTCTTTAGATGTTTCGTAAATTTTCTTTAAATTAGCATTTATTTTTACAGTAGGAATTATATGTTCATCTTTTTGACCGTGGTGATATACTTTGATTGGTGTGTCTAATGTAACATCAACAGAGTCTTTGTTTATTTTTGTTTCAACAACAACATCTTCAGCGTCTATAACATATTCTTTATCACTGAATTCATTTATACAAAGATATAATTTGTCAGTAACAAAGTTTGAAATTTGAGTTTCAATTGTTTCTTGGTCTGGAATATAGCCTCTGCCTTTAAAATAATAAAAACTTATAACAGAATCATCAGATTGTGTATAAGCTTGCGGATCTAAAGAGCCTTGTCTTCCTAGAGTTTGGATAGCTTCTAAAGCAGATTCTTCAATGCATTTAGTTACATGCTTTTCAATTTCTTCAAAATTTTTATTTTCTCTAGTAACATCAGGTTCATAATTTACTTTCACAAGGACAATTCCTAAAATAATAACTAAGATAAGTCCAATGATCACAAAAATAGAAACCTGAGATTTTTTATTCATTAAGACAAATTTAATCAACTTGTTATTTATATTTTTCTATTCACAAATGATTCCACACCATTAAACTTAACTTTATCTGTGAAATTTTTTTCTTTGCTTATATCAATTATATTTTTTTTTAGATCTCTAATTTTTATATTAACTTTTGAGCATAATTTTTTGTCTTCAATAAATGTTGTTTTATATTTTAATTTAAAATTTTTACATGCGTCTTTCATATCAATAGGAGGTCCTTGAACAACACTAGATATTGGAAGTATCGGGTTTTCTACAACAAACCAAAATAAAACTCTTTGTTTTTTATTCCAATACCAACCACTTTCTTTAATAGAAAAACCTCTTTTTTTAAGTTCTAATTTTATATGTTTGAATGCTTTAAGTATTTTTGAACCAACAACATCTCGTTTACCTTTTTTGGCAGTTATAGATAAAATACTCAAATTTTTGTTTTTATATTTTAATTTTAAATATGTTTTTCCAATTTGTTTTTCTTTGAAAAAACTTACACTTGGTCTGTTTAAGAACTCTTTTGCTTTTTTTTTAAATAAAGAAAATTTTTCATATGATAATGCTGATGAAGCATTCCTTGTTTTTAATATTGGATCAATGACAATTAAAGGTCCTTCTATTTTTGATTGGTTTAAATTAAACAAAACATCTTGACTATTTTTATAATGTTTTTCAAAATCAATAATAGTTTTTGAGTCCCATTTTTGACTAGCTTTAAGTAAATCAATAAATGAACCATATTTAATAATTAATATATCCATAACATGTCCAGAGAATCCATTGATGTAGGATTCAGCTCCATATACTCCTATTGATTTACAAAATTTTTTTGCAAGTCTTATTTCTTCTTCTCCATTTTTTTTAAGGTTTTTTTTAACCCAATAAACATGAAGTGGACTCATGTCAGTAACATTTAATGATTTAGAAGGATCTGTAACATCTAATACAGGAACAATTTCATATGTTAAATTATTATCTTTAATTTGAAAATAATCTCTTGAGCCGTGAAGTAATTCAGGATTGAATTTTTTTAGAATTTTCTTAAGTAAATTTGAGATATCTTGGTCTTTATACAAATAATTAAATTTTACAAATAAATCAATATCAAAATCTCCTTTTAGAAAAGTGCCTTTAGCAACACTTCCACCAGTGACACAAGTAGCTTTGATTTTATTTTCTTTAATTTCTTTATTAATTTCTTTGACAAATAGTTCAATATCAACTAATACTGTTGTATCAGGTTTCAAATCAGCTTTGATTTTTTGAAGTATTTGCATAAAAAAAAGAGATGAATGTTTGTTTATATAGATTTAGTTTCCGATTTATTTTTATTGATTAGAAAGTAAACAAAATATGGTAGATTTAGGAAAATAAATATTATAATATAATGTGAAATTGTTGGTGAAGCAAACATTTTTTGGATTTGAACACCTTCTTGAAGTTCCATGTTTGGAACTTCAAATTGATTAATTTGATAGTCCATGTAACTCATTATACTAATCATAACTAGAATAATAATTGTAGATTGAATTATACTATTAATTAATAAAAATTTTTCATCTTTTTTCTTCTCAGAAATAAACAAATAAGGTATCATACAAATACTTGAAACGAAAATTAATTGGAGTGAAAATAAAAAATAATTTGTATGAACAAATAGAGTATTAAATCCAACAATTGCCAATAAAATTATTGATACAATAATATTTATGATAATGTGTTTAGTGTTCATATTTCTTATTTTTGGTATAAGAATATAAATATTTTTTGTTAGTATTTTAATAAAAAATTTGTTTAAATTTCACTTTTTTTTCATCAAAAACCATAACGTTTATAAATCGTCAAATTTTCAGTAATTATAGACGAGAAATATGGGGTATTCTCAATAATTCATAATTAAAAAAAATTATATGGAAAATAGATGTTAAAATGGTAGAAACATATGACGCAAAAGATATTTCAGTTCTTCAAGGATTAGATGCTGTTAGAAAAAGGCCAGGGATGTATATTGGATCTACTGGAATTAGAGGATTACATCACTTAGTATATGAAATTGTTGATAATTCAATTGACGAAGTTATGGCAGGTCATGCGAAACATATCAAAGTAGTTATTCATAAAAATGGAAAAGTTTCAGTAGCTGATGATGGGAGAGGTATTCCTATAGGAATGCATCCTAAATTAAAATTACCAACTTTAGAAATTATCATGACCAAACTTCATTCTGGTGGGAAATTTGATAAAAATTCTTATAAAGTTTCTGGTGGACTTCATGGGGTTGGTTTAGCAGTAGTGAACGCATTAAGTTCAGAATTAGATGTTTTTGTAAAAAGAGATGGAAAAGTTAGTAATCAAAAATATGTTCGAGGAAAACCGTCTTACCCAATCAAGGTCATAGGAGAAGATCCTAATAATGGAACAATGATTACTTTTTTACCAGATCCTGAAATCTTCAATGTTTTAGATTTTGAATATAAAATTTTGGCATCAAGATTAAGAGAAATGGCTTTTTTAAATAAAGGGGTCAAGATTATTATTGTTGATGAGAGAACAAATGAAGAATCAACATTTCATTATGAAGGCGGAATAAAATCTTTTGTAGAATATCTTAATGAGAATAAACAAGTATTGCATGCACCTATTATTCTTGAAAAAACTAAAAATAATGTTGTTGTTGAAGTTGCTTTGCAATATACTACAGGATTTAAAGAAACAGTTTTTAGTTTTGTTAATAATATTAATACTGTAGAAGGTGGAACACATCTTTCAGGATTTAAAACTGCAATGACTAGAACAATTAATACATATTTAGAAAATAATAAAAACAAAGATATTCCAAAATTGTCAAGCGAAGATGTTAGAGAAGGTTTATCTGCTATTATTTCACTAAAAGTTCCTGAACCTCAGTTTGAAGGTCAAACAAAAACTAAACTAGGAAATTCTAATGTTAAAGGAATAGTAGATAGTTGTGTTTCAGAAGCTTTAGGAACTTATTTAGAAGAAAATCCTCAAATAGGATCAACAATAATTGAAAAAGCAGTTAGTGCAGCTAAAGCTAGAGAAGCTGCTAGAAAAGCAAGAGATTTAGTTAGAAGAAAAACATTATTAGAAGGATCAACTCTTCCAGGAAAATTAGCTGATTGTTCAAGTAAAGATCCAAGTTTGTCAGAAATTTATATTGTAGAAGGAGATTCTGCAGGTGGATCAGCAAAATCAGCTAGAAATAGAGAATTTCAAGCAATTTTGCCACTTAGAGGAAAAGTACTGAATGTTGAAAAAGCAAGACTTGCAAAAATTTTAAAAAATAATGAAATTGTGGCAATTATTACTGCACTCGGTGTAGGAATAGCTGAAGAATTTAATTTAGAAAATTTAAGATACCATAAAGTAATTATTATGACAGATAGTGACGTTGATGGAGCACATATCTCAATTTTGCTTTTAACTTTTTTCTTTAGGTATATGAAACCTTTGATTGAAAATGGCTATATTTATCTTGCACTTCCACCTCTATATAAAGTTAAAAAAGGAAAATCTTTCAAATATGCAAGAACTGAAGCAGATAAAGATAAATTAATTGAAGAATATGGAAAAAGTGGAGTAACACTTCAAAGGTATAAAGGTCTAGGAGAAATGAATCCTAATCAATTATGGGACACAACAATGGATCCTAGTGTGAGATATCTTAAGAAAGTAACTATTGAAGATGCTGTTGAAGCAGATAAATATTTTTCAGATTTAATGGGCGATGAAGTTCCACCAAGAAAAAAGTTTATTCAAGAAAATGCAATGAAAGTAGTTAATTTAGATGTTTGAAAATCATTTATGATTTTCAAGCCTTAAACTCTTTGATTTTCTATGTCTGATAATTATTTGAATTATCAAGCTTAAAAATTTTCAGTTTTCTATGTTTAATAATTTGATTCAACATATATCTTAATATTTTTTTCAAATAAATCTCTTGAAAAAGTTATTTCATTATTGAGAATTGACATTTTTTCATCATATCTCACCATAATGTATTCAGCAAATGTTTCACAAAGCTTAGTAATTTTTGGATGATTAAATGTAATTATTTTTTGCGTAGCACAACCATAAATAAAAGCTTGAATGTATTCTTGTATTGTGTATGATTTTTTGTTTTCTAAACAAAATTTGGCATACTCTTGAATAGGTATAAATTCTAATATTTTAGAATCAAATTTATTTAACAAATTAGGAATTAACAATTCAATAAGTCTTAGTGAATTAATTTTAAGAATAACTCTTTTTCTTTCATGACTTTTTTTGTAAGCTATAGATGCATCTTTAACTTTAGTTGGATAAATTTTTTTAAATTCTTTATATGAATATTTTTTTAATACTCCTAGTTTAATCATTTTATCTCTAAACTGTCCTTTATTTTCCCAGGAGTCTTTATCTTTAAATTCTTTATTTTTAAGGCTCCATAAAATTATTTCTTTTTGTGAAAAATAATGTCTAAATATCATGTATAAAAATAATTGAGTATGTTTTCTAAATATTGCTTTATTTAACATATTTGAGAGAAATTGAATTTAATTAATAAATACTATCAAAAATAGGGTTACTAAAGATATATTTTTAAATACTTCATTAATTCAAAGATATAAATTAATTATATAATCAAAAATTTGGAGATGATAATAAATGGCAAAAAAACGAGTTACAAAACAAGTTGTTAAGAAAAAAAAATGGGTAAAAATTACTTCACCTAAGTTTCTAGGAGAAAAAGAATTAGGAGAATCATATGTTGAAGATCCTAATAATTCTATTGGAAAAACTATCACTTCAAATTTAATGAAGGTAACAGGAGACATTAAAACTCAAAATTGTGCAGTTAAATTTGGAATTGTTGAAGTGAAAGATGATATTTTAAGAACAAGAATAATGAGATATTCATTTCTTCCAGCATCAATTAAAAGACTTGTTAGAAGAAGAATGAATAGAGTTGATGATTCTTTAGTTGTTAGAACAAAAGATAATGTTTTAATTAGAATTAAGCCAATGCTTTTAACACATGGAAAAACAAGCAAAGCTGTTGAGTATTCACTTAGAGCAAATTTAAAACAAGAATTAATTAAAGTTGTCAATAAAACTAATTGTGAAGAATTATTTTCAGCAGTCATTAAAAATAGAGTTCAAATGGATTTAAAAAATAAATTAAATCCAATTCATCCAGTTAGAACAGTTATTATTAGAGAACTTGGAGAAGAAAATCATCACGCAGCAAAAGAATCAGTTGTTGGAAAAATTAAAGTTTCTAAAAAAGCAACAGTAAAAATCTCAGAGAAAAAAGAAGTTAAAGTAGAAGCTAAAACAGAAGCAAAAGGAGAAACTAAAGTAGAAACTAAAGTTGAAGCTAAATTGGAAGAAAAAAAGGAAGTTAAACCAACAGAAGCAAAAGTAGAAACTAAAGTTGAAGCTAAATTGAAAGAAAAAAAGGAAGTTAAACCAACAGAAACTAAACCTGAAGTTAAAGCTGAAAAACCTAAAAAAGTAGCAGCAAAAAAAGCAGAACCTAAAAAAGTTTCAGATAAGTCTGTTGCAAAACCTAAAAAAGCTTCTAAAAAAGAAGAATAAATTTTTTTATTTTTTTAAATATTATTTCTATATTATTTTTGATGTTCTACTCTAAATTAATAAAGAACTGGTTTTCTATAATATTTGAAAGTTTTTCTTCAAGTTTTTTCTTTTTGTTATCTATTTGAATTATGTTTATGAGATGTTTTTTGTCAGAAATAGAGTTTTTTAAAGATAATATTTTTTTTTCATTATGTTCTTTTTGATATTCTAACTCTTTAAAATCTTGCATAACATTTATTTGATTTTCTTTCTCTATAATCTTATTTTTTTCCTCTTTTAGCGCTAAATAATCTTTTCTGAGATCTTTTAAGAATTCTTTATTAATTGAACTTTCTTTAATTTTTTTTATTACATTATCTTTAAGATTATAAGATTCAAGATTTTTTTGAATTTTTTCTAATGAAACTAAAATTGAGAATTGATAATCTTTTTCAAGTGCTTGCATAGGATTTTCAATATAACCCGCATGCTTTTTTGTATCATGAACATATTTTTTAAATGGTTTTTCAAATGGTTTTATTTTTCTAACAAATTTTTTAGTTAAATTTAGAATGTCTTCTTGAATTTCTTTTTTTTTGTTATTGTAATTTTTTAATTTATTATAATTAGGACTTTTCATTAAGTCTTTTATTTTTTTATCAATTTTATCTTGTTTTTCTTTTTCTTTTTCAAAATTAGTCTCTAAATCTTTTATCTCTTTATGAATTTTGTTTGACATAACTATATTATCATTAAGTTCTTTTATTTTGATTAATATTGTTTTAAGATTAACAATTGAATCTTCTTTCATAAAATTAAATAAATTGAGCTGTAATGTTTCCATTTTTTTTAAAGACATGGAAATTTCTTGCATTTCATTTCTAAAATAATTTCGAAGTATACTATAAGCACGCATAGTTTTTTCATTAAAATCAGTTAAAATTTCTTCAAATTCATTGCAAAATTCATCTAACGCAAGATAATCTTTAGGAATTTCAATTTTATCAAGAAACTGTAATGTTTTAAGTCTATAATTGTCCTTATTTCCTTCCATCATTTGAACTTCTCTTTCAGGAAGATTTGGATTAACAAGTTTAGCATTTTCAAGTTTTTCAAGTTTTGCTACAATTTCTTTTTTAGTTTTATTAACTTGTTTTACAGTTTCTTTGATACTTTTATACTCTTCACTAAAATATTCCTTCATATTTTCAATAATCCAGTCATCAAGTTCAATAGCAGATACAGTTATTTCTTTGTTTTTTTTAAAGAATTGAGTAAAGAATTTCATATAATTATAATTTCGTTCTTTATATTAAAATGTTGTGAAAAAGTAATTCTATTTTGAAAACCTATTTTAAGTGTCTAATATTTCTTACATTTAATGAAAGCTCGTTACAAAAAAAAATCTGGACAATTTCAAAAAATAGCTAGGGAAAGAATTGAAATCCTTTTTGAGCAAGCAGATTTGAAATTTAAGGAAGATTCTAATTTATCAGATAGATATGTTGAGTTGGCTAGAAAAATATCTATGAAATATAAAGTGAGAATTCCTAAAGAACTAAAGAGAAGATTTTGCAAGCATTGCTATAAATTTTTAGTTCCTGGAGTTAATTGTCGAGTTAGAAATAATGATTCAAAGATAGTTTATTCTTGTTTTAATTGTAAAAAATTTATGAGATTTCCTCTTAAATAAGTATTTTTTTTCTATTAGTATAATTAAGTTGCTACTCTCAAGTACTTACAAAAACGAAAGATTTATATAGGTATACTACTACCCTTTGGTAATTACTTCGGGCGTAAGAGCTCATTTCTTACTATCACCCCACCCACAAGAAACCTCTTACGCTTGGAGTTACCTTAAGTGATGAAAAAATGTATGAAGACAACGATGCTGAAATCTTAAAAAAAGTAAGAACTAGGAAAAAAAAAAGTTTTTCTGCTGCAATTAATAGTAAAGATCTTACAGAAGAAGAGATGGATGACTTGTTTTTATCTAGTTGATGTCTATGGCAAGAATAAGAAAATCTAAAACAAATACAACTTTTTTTATGGATATACCTAAGTGCGATGTAAATGGAAAAAGATGGAAAAAATCTGAAGATGACGAAGCCATGGATGTAGCAAAAGAGTAATAATTAATATTATAATAAACACGCGTTTGCTTATTAGAGAACGTTACAACGTTACCTATAAATACAATAAACCTTTTTCTTATAAATATGTATAACTTAGAAACAAAAAAAATAATATGTGAAATTAAAAAAACTAATTCTAAATTAGTTTGTTTAAATCTTCCTGATGGGTTAAAACCTAAAGCTGAAGAATTGCAAAAAGAAATTTTAAAAGAAACGAATGCAAATGTTATTCTTTGGGGAGGATCTTGTTATGGAAGTTGTGATCTACCTTTAGAAGTAAAAAGGTTAGGAGTTGATTTACTTATACATTTTGGACATGCAGGATGGCAAGATGGTGGAAAAAGAGAATATATAATAGATTTAAAATGATAAAACAGAAAAAAATTGAAAATTTTTTGAGTCTTAACATTTTTCATTGTTTAGGCTTTTTAATGGTGGTTGAAAAATGTTAATAAATTTGAAAAATAAAATAAATAGTATAGTAGAATTAGAAACAAAGGTTTCTACAATAAAGAATATTTCAGGAAAAACTTTTCTTGAACTTAGTGACAATACTGGAAAAATTAAAGCATATAGTATTAAACAAATTAGTGCAATTCCAGGACAAAAATTGAACATTACTGCAAAAGTAGTTCAAAATAATAATGAAATAGAACTTGAAATTATTAGAATTCATAAATCAGTGAATTTCTTAATTGAGTCTTCTAATCTTAAATTAATGCAAAATGAGTTTAAAGTAGTTGCAAGATTAATTAAAGAAGCGATTTCAGAGAAACGTCATGTTATAATTAGACATCATGATGACACAGATGGTTATACAGCTGGGTTTGCAATAGAAAAAGCACTTTTAAATTTAATTAAAAGTGATAAACCTCATATGTTTTACACAAGAAATGTTTGTAGAACACCTTTTTATGATTACATTGATGCTTTAAAAGATTTAAGTTACTTTTTGTCAGCAAAAAAATATGGAGAAAAACCTCCATTAGTAATTTTAACAGATTTAGGATCAAATGATCAAAGTATAAATTCAATTAAAAGACTAAAAGCATATGATATGAAAATAGCAATAATTGATCATCATAGATTTGATAAAGAAAATAAAGATACGGTTGATGTTTTTTTAAATCCACAAATATATGGACTTGGTTCAGAAATTTGTGCAGGAATGCTTTGCTGCGAATTAGCTAATTATTTGGCACCTAGACTCGATTTACATGCTTTTCCAGCAATTGCAGGAACCGCAGATAAATCTGAAGGTAAAGAATATGAAGAATATTTGAAATTATCAAAGTTAAGTAAAGATTATTTGATTAAATGGTCTTCAGTAATTGATCATGAAACTTATTTTTTAAGATTTCCAGCAAGATTTGATTTTATTAACAATTTGTTTTCACTTAAACAAGAACAAGTTGAAGAAATATATGATAATATGGAAAAAGAGTTTAAAAAATTAGAACTTGCGGCTAGAAAATATGTTCAAATAAAGCAAGGAAATGGTTTTAAATTTTTAATGGTAGATAAAACAAAGATTACACATAGAAATTATACATCTTCAAAATTATCTAGAATTGCTCATGATTTAGAAAAAGGCCCTAGAATTACATTTATCATGACTAAGGATGCGATAAGTTTTAGAGCAGATCAAGTTGAATTTTCAGGAGTTAGTTTAATGGAAGAATTAAAACAAAAATTTCCTTATGCACTTGTTAGTGGAGGAGGGCATGACTTTGCTGGTGCAATTAAGTTTGTTGAAGCTGCTAAAGAAGAAATAATGGATTATATCTTCAAATACCTAAAATTATAAATAGGAAAACAAGAGTTTTTTTCTTATGAATAATTATTTACTAACTTTATTTATTGTTTATTTAGGAATAGGAGTTGGTTTAATTATATCTTATTTTACAAAAGAAGAATTAAATCCAGGAAAAAAATATTTTGTTTTTTTAAAAGCAATTTTGATTGGTTTAATTCTGTTGTTTTTTTTTATACATATCGGAATTGTATTTTACTTATCATTAATTGTTTCAACATTGATATTTATTGGTGTAATATACTGGTTAAATAAATTAGAAATAATTTACACAGAAATCTTTTTTTCATGTTTGTTTGCAATTTTATTTGCAGAATCTTTTTCACTTATTATTTCAACACTTATATTTGGATTTTTTTTAGTTAGTGCAACGTTAGATTTTTCAAAAAAAATTCATTATGTTTTTATTTCGAGAATCTTGTTTTTAATTATTGGAATACTAATAAGAACATAATATTAGGAATAACTATTCCAAAAATAAATCCAACAAATGTTTGTGAAGGAGTATGACCTAAAAGTTCGTATAATCTTTGAGGCTTAAATTTCTTTTTCATTACTTCATCAATTAATTGATTAATTAGCATGGCTTGTTTTCCAACAGCTCGTCTGAGTCCAATAGCGTCAACCATTACAATAATAGTTAATGCTAAACTTAAAATAAATACATTAGAAATACCTTCCAAAAAAAATAATGATGTTGTTACACAAGTAACAAAAGAAGTATGTGAACTTGGCATTCCTCCAGTCATTAGAAAAAGTTTCCATTCAATTTTTTTTGTTTGTAAATAATTAAAAAAAATTTTTAGAAGATTAACTATTAAAAATGTGATTGCACAACAAATAACAATTTTATTTGATAGTAATTCAATTAATGAGTTCATTAAAATATTCATAAGACATTTCCTTTAAAAATTTTTCTCAAAACGATTTAAACACTAACTTTAAATATTGTATTTAAGTACCTTATTTAAAATGGAAACAAAATATTTAGTTATAGGTGTAGTCGTGGCATTTATTGGACTTATTACATTAATGTTCTTATCAGTTAAACCCGCTAAAGGTGTTGATTATACGGAATTTGCTCAATGTCTTAATGAAGAAGGTGCAGTAATGTATGGAGCCTGGTGGTGTGGACATTGTAATGATCAAAAAAGTGAATTTGGATCATCATGGAAATCTTTTGAAGCTAATGGTGGATATATAGAATGTTCAACTCAAACAAGAAAGCAAACTCAACCATGTAAAGATGCAGGTATCAAAAGTTATCCAACTTGGAGATTTGCAGATGGAACTGAACAATCAGGAAAATTAAGTTATGAATATTTATCTCAAAAAACTGGATGTTCTTTACCTTAATATTTATAATTATTTTAAAAGATTGTAAAGTATGATAATATCGACTAAAAATCTAATAAAATTAACAAGAAAAAGATGTTGAAATTATCTTTACTATTGTAGAGCAATAAGAAACATTTAAAAAAAGAGTTCCGTAACCTTTTAAAGTAAGCTGTTTTTCCACAAGCTAATAGAAGATGGCAAAATTATACAAGGTAAGAAAAAAATGCATGATTTGTAGTAATGTATTTTATCCAAAATATGCAGGTTCATTGTATTGTGAAGATTGCAAAAATAAAAAAAAGAGAGAAGCAGATAAGAAAAAAGCAGCTGCAAAACCTAAGATTAAGCCAAAAGCTAAACCTAAAACAACAAAAAAAGTTTCTAAACCAGTAAAAAAAATAACAAAAAAAGTTGTTAAAAAAGTAGCAAAGAAATCTGTTACAAAAAAACCAACAAAAAAATTAAATTCTAAAAAACCAGTTAAAAAATCTGTAACAAAGAAAAAAGTTACAAAAAGCAAAATTAAGAAGTAATCTTGCATAAATTTTATTAATCAAACTTTTTTAAATAAAGTTCTTAAAGGGAAATTTTATATACCATAATATTTTCACGATACTATATTCGGGAGGTAATTTTAAATGAGTAAGAGAATTAAAAAGAAAACTTCTTCTAAAACTAGTAAAAGTAGAAGAACAAGTGAATCCGAAAAACCAGCAGCATGTTGTTCTACAAATATGTGGAAAACATCAACAATTGTTCTTGGTGTATTACTTGTAATTTCAGTCTTCACAGGAGGATTTGGAATAGGTTCGGATGATGACAATGATGTTAACACTTTTGGAAGTGTTTGGAAAACACTATTTGGTCCTAAGGAGACAGTATCAGACGCAAAAGTTACAATTATCGAATATTCAGATTTTCAATGTCCATATTGTGCAAGAGCATATGAAACAGTAAATCAAATATTAGAAGAATACGGAGATAATGTAGCATTTGATTATAGACATTTTCCATTAAGTAATCATCCTCAAGCACAAAAAGCTGCAGAAGCTAGTGAATGTGCAAGAGATCAAGACAAGTTTAAAGAATATCATGATGTTTTATTTGAAACTAAACTATTAACAGTTGATAATTTAAAGAAACACGCTGTTGATCTAGGATTAAACACAGGTAAATTTAATTCATGCTTAGATGATGGAGATAAAGCAGATATAGTTAAAGCAGATTTCTTAGAAGGACAGCAAAAAGGAGTTAGAGGAACACCAACATTTTTTATTAATGATTTCCCAGTTGTAGGAGCTCAACCATTTGCTAATTTAAAAGAAGTTATAGATAAAGCTTTAGCAGGAGAAAAATTAGAAGTTCCAGCACCTGAACCAGCACCTGAACCAGAGCCAGTAGTTAAATCTGATAAACCAGAAGTTGAGTTATTTGTTATGAGTCACTGTCCATATGGAACTCAAATGGAAAAAGGAATGTTGCCTGTAGTTAATTTGCTTAAAGATGATATTGACTTTGATTTAAAATTTGTATACTATGCAATGCATGGTGAAATTGAAGTTGTTGAACAATTAAATCAATACTGTATCCAAGAAAATGAAGAAGAAAAATTAATTGATTATCTACTTTGTTTCTTAGAAGATGGAGATGGTGAAAAGTGTTTAGCAGATCTAGAAATTGATATGGATGCACTTGAAACTTGTAAAACAGCAACAGATGAAGAATTTGAATTAACAGCAAATCTTGAAGATAAGTCATCATGGCTATCAGGAAGATTTCCATTATTTAACACTCACAAAGAAGATAATGAAAAATACGGAGTTAGAGGTTCACCGTCTTTAGTTATTAATGGACAATCAGTTAGTTCAAATAGAGATTCAGCATCATTGCTTAAAGCAGTCTGTGAAAGGTTCAATGATCAACCAGAAGCATGTAGCACAGTATTTGAAAGTGGAAATCCAACACCAGGTTTTGGATTTGATGAAACAGCACTTGCAAATAATGCAGCAGCAGGATGTGGAGTATAGCTAAAATAATTATTTCTTTTTTTTATTACTTTTTTTATTATATTAAAATTAATTTCTAGAAATTTCTTCTTTATAATTTGATAAAGCACTATGCGTAATATTTTGAAGATTTGGTCTATAATCTAAACTTAATTTTTGAGTTCTATATTCAAGAAGTTTATCCATATCTAGATTAACCTTTTCATTTAGTACTGCAGTTGTAAGACCTGATTTCGAAATAGCTTGTGTTAATCCTAACATTTCCATCATAGGATCCATTGCATCCATAAAAGCATAACCTTCATCTTTCATTTTAATATAAGAAAATTCATCTAAAGATCTTCCTTTTGTAGCAACAAGAATTCCATCTTCAACAAGAGCTTTAGAAGTTTTTGATGCAATTACATAACTAACACCTAGTTCTTTTGCAATTTGTTGAGCTGATAATTCTTCTTTTTGTACCAATGTAATTAATTTTTCAATTTTGTCTAAATTAATTCCATATCTCTTTGAAGGAAATGTGCCTCTATCAAAATCAATTGCTTCAACACTAGCTAATGCTTTATAAGATATTGGAATTTCAGGATCTCTAGATTCATAATGAATTAAACCTGCTTCAACTAATCTATGAATGTTTCCTACTAATCTATCATTGGCATTTTTGTATTCTTGATTTACTTCACCATCTTTTAAAACATATTCAATACCATTTACCTCTCTAAGAAATTCAATATTTCTTCCATTTCCTTTTTGTCTTAACCAATTTAGTAGAAGAAAAGAAGTTTGTTGTGGGTAAAATCCATTTTGTTCTTTAAATCTTCCCCAAATTTTGTGAGATGTTCCAGTATATTCTAATATTGAAGTTTCTAAACTCATAAGAGCAATAGGATCTCCTAATACAAAACCTAAAGTAGTTTTTTCATACAAAGGTGTAATATCAATTGAAGTTTTTCTTAGTAATCCTAAATCTTCAAAAAAATCACCATTTAAATTATTTCTAACATCTCCTGCTTTTTTAAGTCCAATATTGTCTGCATTTTTTAAATTAAAAGCTGCATTAAAGGCATGTCGAATTTCAGAATCTTTACTAGGATCTTCTGTTACAGACAAATATATAGCAGATTTTCTAGGACTATTTCCAACAGCTCCAATTATTTTTAGAACATCATCTACAGTTAATTCAGGGATAGTTTCTAATGCGCGCGGAAAATCCTCCATTTCTCTGATTCTTCTTGTTGAAGGAAAACAGTAAGTCATAATGTTATAGAGTAGACAAGTATTTTTATATTTTACTATTGTTTCGTAGTTACAAGCTAGTTCTAATTCTTATGAATAAAATTCACTTCTTCGACTTATTTATAAATAAGTAGTGCGTTACTTAATCACATTAGGTGATAATTATGAATAAAATTAAAATTGAAGCACAAGATAATCAAAGATTATCAGTTCCACAATCCTCAAAAATAAAGATTGAAGTTATTACAAGTCCAACATGTCCTCATTGTCCACATGCAAAAAATGCAGTAAATAAATTTGCAAAAGATAATGAATATATTAAGGTCGTTGAATATAGTACAGCTACACATGAAGGAAGAAAAAAGTCTCAACAATTAGATGTTAGAAGTGTTCCAACATTATTTATTTCAGGGCCTGGGTCAGCAGATAGAATAGGATTTGTCGGAAGTCCTTCTCAAAACCAACTTAAAAAAATGGTTGGAATTGCAAAGGGAGAAGATAATTGGCCTAAAGAAGAAGGATTATTTGAAAAATTAGCTAAAAAGCTAAAGATAAAAATTAAAATATAAATTAATAGGTGATGAACTATGAGTAAAGTTAGAGTATTTTCAACAAAAACATGTCCATATTGTGTTATGCTAAAAGATTTTTTAACACAAAAAAAGATTAATTTCGAAGATATTGATGTTGGGCAAGATTATAATGCTGCAATGGAAATGATTCAAATTAGTGGACAAAGAGGAGTTCCTGTAGCTGACATAAATGGTCAAGTAATTGTAGGTTTTGATGAACCTAGAATAAGCAAAATGCTAGGAATAGCTTAGATTATTTTTTATTTTGTTTTAATATTTTTTTCATTTTTTTATACATTTTTATGTGTCCCTCTGAATTAGGATGAAGTCCATCCTCCATTTCAGATAATAAAAGAATTTTTTTCATAGATATGTATCTTAAATTATGTTTCTTAGCAATTTTTTCAATAGCGTTATCATATTTATCTGCTTCACTATTGTGATAATAAATTAAATTATCCCAAGGAATCGGACAAACTTTTTTTTCATCAACTCTTGTTAAACCAATACAATATATTTCTTTAGAATAAAATTTTGAAAGTTGAATTATGAGGTCATAATTTTTTTTAAAATCAGTAAGTGAAACACGGTTTTTTTTTAAAAATTTAGCAGAATCATTAATACCGAGTGCAATTATAATTTTATTTGGGTTTAATTGTTCTAGTTCTATTTTAATTCGTTTTAATAGACCTATAGTATCTTCTCCACATATGCTTCTATTAATTATTTTAAAATCTTTTTTTAACCTATTAGCCCATCCTCCTCTGTTGTCAAATTCACCAAAAGCAATGCTATCTCCAAATACAACTATCATTTTATTTCTTATTTTATTAAAATTTATATATGTTTAGTATAACTAATAATATATGATAAGTTTTGCATGCCAAGATATTGAGTTTAAAGATTTACTTAGATGTAGTTTTAGTATGAATAAAACAGAATACAACATTATGATGTTTTTGTTAAAATCTGATGAAGCATTCACAGCGACACAGATAGGAAAAACAATGAAACTTGATAGAACAACAGTTCAAAAAGCTATAAAAAAATTAGCAGAAAAAAATATTGTTTTAAGATTACAAACTAATTTAGAAAAAGGTGGATACATGTTTATTTATAGAATAAAAAATAAAGATGAATTAAAAGAAAAAATGTTAAAAATAGTAGAAAAATGGTATGATGAAGTCATCAACCAAATCAACCATTGGTAACTTTTATTTTTCAGCTTCTTCTTCAGGTGTTATATACCCTCTAACAAGCATTTTACCTAGTGGGCTTAATGTAACTGAAATTCTTCCTCTGTTCTCTGTTGTTTCAACAAGACCCATTTCTTTAAGTCCATCAGATTTTAAGTTTCCATTAATATGATATGAAATTAAAGGAAGACTCATTTTAGCTTTTTTACTTAATTCTTCTAAAGATGAACAGCAATCTTTATCATGAAGTATTTTTAAGATTTTCATTTTTTTATCTGATATAATCTTGTAATAATTAAATTTCATGACAGGAAGCATTAATGCTTTATCATTATCAACTGCAAAAGCTTTTAGGCCATTTACAAAAGCTGCTGAAGTTGCAGCACATCTAGTTGTTCTGTCTCCAGTTGCAACATTAACTAAAATTTCTTTTCCGATTTCTTGAGATCTAATTCTAGCAATAGCCATAAAAGTAGATTCCCAAATTTCTGTTTCAGAATTTCCTAAAACATACATGATATGAGTAGGGATTTTAAATTTCTCTAAATCATTTTTAATTTTGATAGCTTCTTGACGTTTTCTATCAGCAGTTACGAGTATAATCTTTTCAGTTGGAAATTCTTTAATTCCAACATATAGTGCATCCATCATATCTCCAAGAGGAGCAATTACTATGTATTTCATTTTTGTATCACCTATTCCTAAATAGAATATAGTCTTTAAGTAGACAAGGTTTCTTTTTAAAGATGATGTTTAAGTGATTAAATACATTGTTAAATTTCACTATTGACTGTTGACTAAAATATAATCTTAAAAAATTTTTAAAAATATTCTTCCCCGAAATATTAATAAACACAGATTTTTTTATGAGATATATGCAAAAAACACTAGATCTTGATAATTTTAAAGAGGAAGAAAAAACAGAAACAATGCCAGAGAAATCTGAAAATCATAATAATTTAGAACCACAAGAAAATAAAATGGAATCAACTCAAACTATAGAAACACCAAATAAAGAGCCAAAAAAAAATACTAAAGCCCATGAATTAGCTAAAAAACAAAGAGATATTTCTATTGCTGAATTTTTTGAAAAAAATCGACATCTTTTGGGTTTTGATAATAAGAAAAAAGCACTTTTAACAACAATTAAAGAAGCTGTTGATAATTCGTTAGATGCTTGCGAAGAAGCAGATATACTTCCTGAATTAATAGTAGAAATAATTGATATGGGAGATGATAGATATCGAGTAGCAATTGAAGATAATGGTCCAGGAATTGTTAAAGCACAAATTCCTAAAATTTTTGCAAAATTACTTTATGGAAGTAAGTTTCATACTCTTAAACAAAGTAGAGGACAACAAGGTATAGGAATTTCAGCTTCAGTAATGTATGGACAATTAACAACTGGAAGACCAGCAAGAATAATTTCAAAAATTGGTCCAAATCATCCAGCAAATGAAATAGAATTAAAGCTTGATACTGTAAAAAATAAACCTTTAATTATTTCTCAAAAAGAAACACAGTGGCATAAGCCTCATGGAACAAGAATTGAAATTGACTTAGAAGGAACTTATATTTCAGGTAGACAATCTGTTGATCAGTATATTCAGCAAACTGCAATTATTAATCCACATGTTACTTTAATTTACCAGCCACCTAAAGGAAGTCAAATTATGTTTGTTAGAGCAACTGAAAAAGTACCTAGACAAGCAAAGGAAATAAAACCTCATCCTTATGGAGTTGAACTTGGAAGATTGATGAAAATGCTTAGATATACAGAATATCGAACAATTCAAGCATTTTTAACAAATGAATTTGCTAGAGTTGGATCAGGAACAGCAAAACAAATATGTGAAAATGGTGCAATTCTCCCATCTACTAAACCAAAAAAAATGACTAGGGAACTTGCTGAACAATTAATGAAAGGAATTAAAGAAACTAAAATTATTAATCCACCTGCTGACTGTATTTCTCCTATAGGACATGTATTACTTGAAAAAGGACTTAAAAAAGAAGTGAACGCTGAATTTTATTTTTCTGCAACAAGACCTCCAGCAGTTTATCGAGGTAATCCCTTTGTTATTGAAGCAGCAATAGCGTATGGAGGAAATATGGAAGCAGACAAATCTATTGAAATTAGTAGATTTGCAAATCGTGTTCCATTATTATATCAACAAGGTTCATGTGCAATAACTAAATCTATTGCAAAAACTAATTGGCGTTCATATGGGCTTAGACAGTCAAACAATAGTATTCCTATTGGTCCATGTGTTTTAATTATTCATATGGCTTCTGTTTGGGTTCCTTTTACTAGTGAAGCAAAAGAAGCATTAGCTCATTATCCTGAAATTATGAAAGAAGTGAGATTAGTAATTCAAGAAATTGGAAGAGAACTAGGAAAATATCTAAATAAGAAAAAAAGATTAAAGAAAGAATTATCTAAAGTTGATTATATTTCAAAATATTTGCCTCATGTTAGTGGTGCACTTCAAGAAATTTTAAAACTTGAAAAGGATGAAAAATTACGTTTAGAAGAACACCTTAAAATTATTTTAGAAGAATCTAGATCAATTAAAAAAGATGAACTTGAAGAACTTAAACGTGATTTTGGTCCTAAAAGAACAAGACAAGAAAGTGAACTTGATAAAATTGAAGGATTAGATGATGTTAATGAAGAAATTAATGAAGATCTTGAAGATGATTCTGCTCCTGCAGTAGATAGTACAAAAGGAGGGGAGAATTAAAAATGGCAGATGAAAAAGTTTCAGATAGTATAAAAAGAGTTTCAACAAATATTTATACAGATATTATAAAAGAAAAAAAACCTGAAATAGAGATGCCTTTAAGGTCTTTAAGTAATGTTACTTATGATGAGAAAGAAGGTTATTTTAAATTAAATAATAAATTCAAACAACGAACTCTTACAGCAGCTACAGTTAAAACTTTTGCACAAACTCTTAAAATGATGTCTCTATCTAAAGAACTTGTTGAATCTTCTGATATTGCAACAAAAAGAGAAGCATATTATATTTCAAAAAACTGGGGAGATGCAGGATTTAAAGCACAACCAGAATCAGACGGAGTTATGGACGATGTTGAATCAATGTTTATGGTTAATCGAGAACAACTGGGATTTATTCCTGAAGAAAAAGGTGGAGCTGTTGCAGGTCGTTTAGTTGTTATAGATAAAGACAGTGATACTGGAAAAGATTTAAGAATTGATTGTACAAAATTTGGTAGTGGAGCATATTCAGTACCTATTTCAGTAGAACATTTAAAATTTGAAACTAAAGCTAAATTTATTTTAGCAATCGAAACAAGTGGTATGTTTGAGCGTTTAAATAAACATAACTACTGGAAAAAATCTAATTGTATTTTAATTTCAATGGGTGGAGTTCCAACCCGTGCACTTAGACGATTTATTAGAAGACTTAGTGATGATCAAAATATTCCAGTTTACGTGTTTACAGACGGAGATCCGTATGGATTTTTAAATATTTATAGAACACTTAAGGTAGGAAGTGGGAACGCTGCACACATAAATAAATATTTTTGTGTACCTAGAGCACAGTTTATAGGAATAACTACTCAAGACATTTTGGAATATAAACTACCAACTCATCCATTAAAAGATGTTGATATTAAGAGAATCAAAGATGGAGTTAAAAATGATCCATTTGTTAAACATCATAAACAATGGCAAAAGGCACTTGCTGAAATGGCAAAATTAAAAGTAAGAGCAGAACAGCAAGCTTTGGCAAAACACGGTCTTAATTTTGTAATGAGTGATTATTTACCTCAAAAATTAGCTAATCAAAAGACTTGGTTGCCTTAATCAAGACAAAGGAAATATTTTTCTTTTTCTATTACACCTTGATACATTTCTTGAATTATTGGATTATTTTTATGAGTTTCGAGGAAGGGTTTAACTAGTTCTTCTTTCCAATTTGGTAAGGTTTTTAGAATTCCTATATATTTTGTTGCAGGATATGATTTAGCAATTTCAGCTATTTCAGCAAAGGTTTGATCAACTTGATTTTGAATAGTTTCTTCATCATAATCTAATTCAATTAATTTTTCTATTAATTGAGATACTTAATGAGTTCCATTTACTATTGGAGCTAATAACTGATAGCCTTTTGTTCCATGTTCAGGAGCAATTGCTAAATAATTAGGATCTTCAAAAGGATTACCTAGTGCATATGGATGATCAAGAACTGCTTGGAATTTTTGTCTAATTTTTGGTTTAAATTCTGTCCATATAGTGGGATCACTTTTGAAACCCATAGCTAAATTAAAATGATTCTGTGAATTTCCTACACCATTTAAATATAATGCGTCAAGAGCAAATGCAGTTCTAACTAATTCTTCAGGATTTGCCTGAAAATATTTTACTTCATCTAAAGCTTCAGTTAATTTTAATCCATAGGATCTTGGAACAGTTGCTTGAGACAAATTTCCATATAATTGGTTTACAATAATTGCAGTTAGTTGATTAAAAACTTGTTCTTGTTGAGGATGATTTGCGAAGACTTCATGAAATCCATTTTCATCAGAAAGTTCTTGTCTAATTGTGCTGTGTTGAGCTGAAAGAGTATGTCCTTACCTATAGAAGAAAGACCTCTATCAATAGATTTTTGAATTATTTCAATTGCATCATCCTTTTGCTCAAAATATTCTTCTAAATTCATAATTTATTTGAAATATTTGTTTTATCTTATATATTTTTCTTTTTTAACTACTAAAATGTAGTAATTATTGTTTACAGAACACAAAAGTTTTTAAAACTAACAACAATTCTCACTATTTATGGGCTAGTAGCCTAGTCTGGATAGGGCACCTGCCTTCTAAGCAGGGGATCGGGAGTTCAAATCTTCCCTAGCCCATAAAAACTGGTAGGATTTTAAATCCTACCATAATTTTTCTTAAGAATTCAAAATCTTTTCATCAATAACTTCTCTACTTACAAAAACAAATTCTCTGTTTTTAATATGTAGATCTTTTAATTTTAAATTTCCTATAGAAACTCGTTTAAGATATGTAACTTTGTGGCCTAGAGCATCAAAGATTCTTTTTACTTCTCTTTTTTTCCCTTCTGTAAGAGTTATTTGTAGAATCTTATCAGTAACTCTTTGAATTTTAGTTGGCTTAGTTTTATATTTAGTTACTTCACCGTTAACCTCTAAATCAATAGTTACTCCTTTTTCTGCAATTTGAACAAGTCTATTAGGTATTTGATCATCTAAAGTTACTTCATAGGTTTTAGTTATGTTTGAATCTGGTGAAGCAATTTTATGATTAACTTTTCCATCATTAGTTAGAATTATCATTCCAGCACTGTCTTCATCAAGTCGTCCTATTGCAGACATTTGATTTAAAATTTTTCTATCAATTTCAATAATATTAAAAATAGATTTTTTTGGTGAACCTTTTGTTAAAATTTTTTCACAAATAAATTTTGGAGGTTTATTAAAAACTAAATAATATTTTGTTTTATCATGCTCGATTTTTTTATCATTATATTTTACAACTCGAGAATTTGGATTAATTTGAAATTTAGGTGTTGTAACAATTTTATCGTCAACTTTAATTTGTTTATTAATCAATGCAAAAATAATATCCTCTTTACTAGCAAAATGTCCTGTCAATGTTAAAAATCTATGTAGTGTTAATTTCATTTTTTAATTTAATATTCAGTTTTTGCCATTTCAATATAACCTTCAGGTAAAACTAATTTTCCATTTTCTTTTACATAAGGAAAATCTAAAATTATTTCTTCAGATGGACTTACTTTTATTATTAATTGATCTTCAAACTCAATTTTTTCTAAAGGAACTCCTTGATTAATTTTAAGAGCAACATATGCAGCTGTATTAGTAGACATTTGTTTTTCTCCTAAATTTCTAACGGGAATATTCATTTTACTTGTTATTTCTTTACTTGTTCTTTTTTGAGGTGGATTGTCTCCTAAAACTCCACCCATAATTAAATAGTCAAAATTATCTTTAGGACTTAATGTTTCAATTGCATGAGGATCTAAAATACATGCATTAGGAAATTTCATGTCTTTAACAGATTTTTCATAAACAGTACCTAATTTTTTTAATTTTTCAATTGTTTTAAGTCCTTTTATTTTTGTGAAAATAACATTTTCTTTTCCAGCAAAATCACTTATATGTTTATATTCAAGTTCAGACCATTTCCAAAGTCGTGGATCTAAATGTTCGATTATGAATTTCATAATAAGAAAGGTATTCGAATTTGTATATATAGTTTGTTTTTATTTTTTTAATAATTGAGCAGAAAACTACGTTTTCCGCACCTTTCCTTTTGATCATTCAATGTTATACATTGTTTTGATTTCAGGATCTTGCCAGAGTTTTTCAAATAATAAATCAAACATATTATAAACAGATGTGGGATGAAATATGTAATCATATTTATCTATTTTAGTTCTAACTTTATGTGAAAAAGGTTTTAGTCTACTCCATTCTGTTTCTTTTAGAATTCTTGATGCTAATGTTTGTTGAATTTGTTCTTCTGTAAATGTAAATGGTGAAACACCTTGTTCAATGTCTGATTCTTTATAAAAACTTAATTCCTCAATAGGTGTAGGAGTATGAAATCTTCTTTTTCCAAGAAGCACAGCAACAGAAGGACCATAAAATGATTTTGGATGAGTTATAGGAGTTCTGTGCAAAAAATTATGTTTGTTATCTGAATTTCTTATTGAAACATCTGCCATTCCTCGACTAGCTATTTCGCTTGTTTTGTAGGATTGAGATAAATCAAGATCATAAATTTGAGCAAGTTGAGGAAGGTTTCCAAGTACATTTGTTTTGAAAGTTGGATATAAAAATTCAATTGTTTGATCTTTAGGTAGAGATGGAGTAGAGTATTCTTGAAAATGTATTTGGTTTGAGTCTGCAGTTTTAAAATCAATTAAATCAATTCCTAAATCAATTGGACTTGACATTGAAATAAGTTGGTCATAAACATTTTGAAGAGAACCAATTTTCAAACCTTTTCTATCAACTTCTAAATGACCTGTTTCAAGTAATGTATTTGTTTTTGTTTCTTCAATATTTAATAATTCACCAATTTTTTCTTTAATTCTATATCTTAAGTCAATTAAGAAGAAACGAGGACCTGTTTTTGTATATGTATGATCAACATGAGGTCTCCAAGCATATAATGGAAGTGCATATCCAGGAATAAATTGATCACCTTGTTCATTTTCTTTTATTTCAATTCCTTGAGATTGTAAAATTTTTGTTAAATGACTAGCTTGACTTCTAAGAATTCTTGATGCTAATGTTATTTCATACCATTCATTTAAATTAACGTTTTGACAACCTACCTCTTGATCTAAAAAGTCTTTTGCATCTTGATTAAATCCTTGAATTCTAGGAATCATTACTTCATGAAAATTTGGTAATAATGTTGGTAAATAGGTTTCAGAAGGAATATCAATAGTTGGAAAAGAATTTATTCCTAAATCTTCGGGTGTTATATTTTGCATTACTTGTTTAAATAATTCAAGTGTTGATTTTCCAGTTACATAACCTGCGTTTTCATGTGATCTTAGTAGTCCTTGTTTTTTTAGTTCTTCAATTAATTTTCTTTCAGAAACAGGTATATGAAAAACATTTTGTAAAACATATGGTAGTTCTAATTGAGAATCAGTTATTGCAATTTGATATGCGCTTCTGGCAGAAGGTCTATCTTGATCAACAAACATGAATCTAAAACCAAATGATTTTCTGTTTTTATTTGCATGAGCATTAAAATCTGGAATAAGAGTTTTTTCTCTTAGATATGCAAGAAAAGAAAAATAATCATTTTTAAAAAAAGTAGAACCTTCTTTAGCACCATACAATCCATCAGCTTTAATCCCAATTCTTTGTGCTTCTTGTTCTAAATGACTTCCACTAAATTTTTTATTTGGAACCCAGTGACTTGTATAATGATCTGTAACTCTTTGAACTAATGTACTTTTACTGTCCATCTTCAACTAATTCCAAAATGTGACCTAGATATTTTTTCCCAGTTAGTTGAGTTTTTCCTTGAGAAAAATTTGGACTTAATGTTATAGCAGCTTCATCCCATGAGGAATATCCAGTTATCATACTATTTTGTGGATCGTTTGGATTTGCAATTGAGAAATAAACAAGATCTTCACTATCCATTTGATCAAGTAAGGTAGGATCAAAAGCAATATCATAATTATCTGGAACATTGAATAAATCAGTTGCAGAAATAATTGCTCCTTCAATTCCATCAAAACATGACTCACATGAAGCTTGTGTTGTCCAATCATCTGTTGAATAAGCAGGTGCTGAGATTCTTAATTTTTCACAAGTTTCTTGAGAATTCATTTGTCTAGCTAAATGGGTTGTTTCTCCGTTAGTTGTTACATAATTCCCAAATTCATATGGACTTAATCCTAATTTAAATGGATTGCCTGTGCTATTCATAACTGTTTCAAATACATCACCATAATTTTCAGTCAATTTTATTGTATTTGTAGCTTCAATTGAAATTATCTTTTGTTCTTTTAAATAATCTAGAATTTGAGTTGTAGATGATAAGTCAACACCTGAAACTAATGCAATTTCAATTGGAGTCATATTTATTTTTTTACTATGAATTCCTCCATTCATTGATTTATACATTTCAATTGTTTGAAAAATTCTTTGTTCAGCTATTGGAGTTCTAAGTAATCTAGAATAAAAATTGTCAACTTGGTCTTGATTCCTACTCATTGTATCTCTTTTCCTAACAACTCCAGGTTTGACACCAAAAAACAATTTACCTGGTTTAATATGTGCGATATCCGCATTTTCACTTATGATTTTCAAATATTGATTTTTTTTAACTTCAACTATTCCTTTACCTAGAATTACCTGTAGAGGCATATCTGTTCCATATCTCTTATCAGTTAAAACCGCGTTTCCTTTTGTAATTATATAATGACCTTTATCTGATAAAACAACATCTCCATTAAGTTCATCAGTTCTATCAACAATAGGAAGATTAGCTTTTCTTGCAGTTTGAAATTCTCTAACTAATTCTATTGCAGTATCACCAATAGGCTCAACATCTAAAAGATTTGAAAGTTTATCAGGCCCTAATGCATAGTGTGCTGCAATTGTATCTGCAACTCTATTTAGAGATCTATTGTCTGCATAATTTGTTGCACATTTAATCATCCAAACTAACAAATCTTGGTATCTATCCTGAAACAATTCAAACGATCCTATTGATTTTTCACTTTCTCCATTATCTGGAACACCTGATAATTTATCATTTGCTCTTACAAAGAAATTTGGTGGAACATTAAGATTCTTAACCCATTCATCATCAATTTCTTTAAGAGTAGTATAAGCGTTTAAATGTATTTTTGCGGTTCTATGGGTTAGATCATATTCTGAAATCCATTCATCAATTTTTTTAATTGCTTCTTTTGCTGGTTCAATAAAATTTGGAACTGCTTCAATTCTTCCAGCAGCTCTTAGTGCTAGATTTTCAACTCTAGTTGATGCAGCAGAATCTAATGCTTCAAGGATATCTGCAAGAACAAATTGATTAGTTGTTTCATCTGAAGCCCAATAATTAACTAATCGTTCAGCAACTCTGTAAGGCCCAAGTTTCATTCTTCCTGTTGTGTCTTTAAGAATATAATCTTCTTTCCATTTTGCATCTTCAGTTAAATGGATTTTATACACCGCTCTATCCATTTGGTCTTGAAACGGTTCTTCTTGAAATAAATGATATCTATGGTTTCCGTTAACAGCTTCTAAAATTGAAATAGGTTCTCCAAAACTTTCAGGATCCCACCATAAACTACCTTGAGTTGCGTTTGATGCAACAATAGATTGAATTGCAGGTCTTAGAGTGTCAAGTTTATCTGGATCAGGTTCTAATGCTTTAATTAATTCAAATGGAACAGCAGCTTTTATAGTGTTTCCAGTTTCATGATATCTTAAAACTTCAATGCCTGCTGTTTCCCATGCATTTTGATTAAGACCTGTAAGTTTTTCTATAGAATTCCAGTCAACAGTATGACCTGTTTTTATATCTTCAATATGTTCATTAACAAATTCTCCCAAAGTTTTTGCCATTTTATATATAAGTAGTGAGATTTTATATTTAAAAATATGGGAAAAATACTACTTTAAAGTAGTCTCATTTTAGCTTCTGGAGAAATAATGATAAAAAAAAGTTAATTTACTTGGTTTTGAACATCATTATTAAGAAATTTGGTTATGTTTTCAAAAACAATATTTGTTCTTATTCTCATAGCTTCCTTAGTTGCATAACCAATATGAGGCATGATTACGGTGTTAGGTGCTGACAATAATTTATAGTTTTCTGGTAATGGAGGTTCCATATCAACAGTATCTAAACCAGCTCCAGCAATTGTTTTATTTATTAATGCATCAGCTAATGCATCATTATCAATAACTGCTCCTCTTGCAGTGTTAATAATTATGCTACTAGGTTTCATTAATTTTAGATTATTTTCATTAATCATTTTATTAGTTTTTTCATTTAAAGGAACATGTAAAGTCACAATATCACTTTGTGATAAAAGTTCATCAAGTTCTAAATAATTTATCCCTGGTTTTTTTGTTCTTGAAAATGCAATTACTTTACAACCAAATGCTTCTAATAATTTTATTGCAGCAAGACCAATAGTTCCTGTACCAATAACTCCAACTGTTTTTCCTTTTAATTCAGTTCCTAAGAATCTTTCTCGAGTTGATAATTCTCTTACTTTTTTATCTCCCCACACAATTTTTCTTAAAACAGAAATCATTAAACCAATTGAGAGTTCTGCAACTGAATCTGTTGAATATCCTGCAGCATTACATACAACAATGTTTTTTTCATTACATGTTTTAAGATCAATATGATCAAATCCAGTAAATGCAACACTAATCATTTTTAAATTTGGACAATTGTTAATAACGTTCGCACTTATTTTAAAATTTGTAAGAACAATTATATCTGAGTCAGAAGATCTTTTTATAATTTCTTCATCATTAGTAGGTCTTGAATCATATGTAACAAGTTCATGTCCATTATTTTCAAGTTCAGCTTTAAATTCATCTACATTATTTATGCTTGCACCAATAGGTTCTAGTAATGTGATTTTCATAAATAGCGAGAATTGTTTAATTTATTTAAAACTGAGTGAAAGAAAAAATATTATTATGCGCTGTTCTCCTTAAAAAAGCAGATAATTTTATAACTAAACCTAGAACCCTAAACATATGAAACAAAGAGTTCAAAAAATTATGAGTGCAAATGGATTTTGTTCTAGAAGAAGAGCTGAAGTTTTTATTAAAAATGGTAAAGTAAAAGTTAATGATAAAGTTATAAAACTGGGAGATCAAGCTTCTGAAGATGATGTTATTAAAATTAATGATAAAGTTTTAAAAAAAGCTAATAAAATATATGTGAAATTTCATAAACCTAGAGGATGTGTTACTGCTGTTTATGATAGATATGAAAAAACAGTTATGGATTATATTAAAATTAAAGAAAGAGTTTTTCCTGTTGGTAGACTTGATAAAGATACAAGTGGACTTTTACTTTTAACTAATGATGGAGATTTCGCAAATCATATAACTCATCCTTCTAATGAAATTAAAAAAACATATCTTGTTGGATTATATACTGATATTGATGAAAGAAAATTAAAAAAATTAGAAGCAGGTGTTAGACTTGAAGACGGAAAAACAGCACCAGCAAAAGTTAAGATTCATCATGAAAAATTAGTGCAAATTGAAATTCATGAAGGAAAAAACCGAATTATTAGACGAATGTTTAGAGCAATAGGATATGAAGTTAATTTTTTAAAAAGAATTCGTGTAGGTAAATTAAATTTAGGGAAATTGCCTGAAGGTAGATATGCATTTTTAAAAGTTGAACAAGGCAAGAAGTGGCCTGATATTTTTTAGTATATTTTTCTTACATTGATAAAATAAGTTTAACAAGTTCTATTCCAAATTTAATGAAGAAATAAAATAAAATTAAGCCAGATGCTAATGAAACATATCTGAAATTTTTTTGATTAACATATTTTCTTCCAAACTGAACAGCTGGAATTATAATGAAAGCAAAAATAATAACTCCAATTAGGATTCCTAAACTTAATAATAGACTTCTATTGATAGAAGCTGAATTTGATACAATATCTGCGCCCATAATACCAGTCCAAAACAAGAGAACATAAGGGTTTGAAATTGTTAAAACAATTCCAGGAATAAAATTTTTTTTACTATCAACTTTTCCGGAAATATTTATCTTTTTTTTACTAAAAAAATCTTTTATGGAATTATAGGAAAGATAAAACAAAACTAAAACACCAAAAACTAGTAATAATAAATTAAAAATTGGAATTTTGGTTAAATATGATAATCCAATTAATGCGAAAATAAGATATGTGGATAATGCAACTAAAACACCTAAATAAAAAGATGCTGCAGATTTCCAACCATTCTTTAAACCTCTTCTAATAATTTCAATATTAGTTGGACCTATCGGTGCTGCTATTGATAGACCAAGAATAATTCCTTCAATAACTGTGATCATAAAATAAAGAGATTGCAGTGGATACTAATAAATATTTCTTAAGAAATTATTATTTTCTATATTTTTTAGCATAATCAATCCTATCATAGATCCAAGGATGTGTGTGTAAAAAACTTAGAAGTGGTTTTTTCTTTTGAAAATATATTCCTTTACTTTCCAAATGTTTAATTCCTTTTTTTATTAAACTAATCCAAGCTTTAGGATTATCTTTAATTGTATAATTATCTGCACTTTTTTCTTTAAGTCTTAATATTCTTAAATATCGGACATGAAAAATGACAGAGAAGAGTAATAACATATAAAAAATATATAAAAAATCACCTCTAGAAATATAAGAAAAATAAGAAAAAATCATAAATGTAATTGCAGGATAAACTGCCATAAATTCTAAATCTTTATTTTTAAAATGAGCAAATTCATGTAAATATAATGATTTAATTTCTTCCCAAGGTTGTTTTAAAATTCTACTATTAATGAAAATTACTTGATTGTTCCATAAACCTAGAGCAGCTCCAGAAAATCCTGTTTTTGAACTAACAATTTCTTTTATCTTTACATCATGTTCTTTTGCTAAATCAAATATTTTAGTTCTATATTTTCCATGATATGGTTTAAACTTGTTAAAAGGTTTATAGATTTGAGGTAGAAAATATACAAAAGCAAATGGAATAATAATCATTAATGGAAAAAACAAAAACGTTTTGTATGTATAAGTTAAATAAGCAAAAATAAAGAGCGGAACTGTACGAAGAATGTAGAGGAATAATGATTTTTTTAAAAGGAGAGTGGTGTAGTTTTTTGTCATGGTGATTAAGTTAAGAGAGGGAGTATAAATGTCTTTTGGGGAGAGGAGATTTTTTGGACATTTAAAACGTCCTATTTTTCATATAAGATATCATACCCTTCTGGTGACCTAACATAAACTATATTATCATTCAGAATTGGTTCCAATTTTTTATCATTAATTTTAAATTCGAGTTTTCTAGATAAAACAGGTTCTGGATTTTTTGAAGTGGAAACAAATATTTCGAGAACATATTCTCCCTTTTCAAGTAAGACGTAAGATTTGTGAAGATTAGGTGAAAAAATAATGTCCATAGGTAAAGTCGTTTCTCCAGAAACACCAAATTGATGAAAAGGTCTCTCTGATATTTCATTTATCTTCCAAGGATCACCTTCAAGATATGCTTTAAGATCAATTACATATTTAGGTTCGTATTCAGCTTTTGTTTCATCTACTGTTACGTTCAAAAATATATTTGTGATAACTCCGGCCTGTTTTCCATGATTAATGAACTCCATAGGGATAATAAAAGTTGGAAGAAAAGTTTCGTTATGATCTTCTGGATACACACGAATAATGTATGTTCCTGATGCAAAAACTTCAAGATCAAAAGGAGAATGAATATTAAGACTAATAACTATTGATAAAATTGCTATCAAGAAACTAAAAACTGAGATCGTTAAGGGCCATAAAAACTTCTTATCTTGGAAAAACCCTAATTCTTTGATTGATAATTCATTCATGATTTTTACATTTGTAGGTTTTTCTGTTTTTTTTCTCTTTACCATAATTATAGGATAGTTTACAAATATAATAATTTTTAGTATCGAGCGCCCAAAAAATAATTAGATATAATGGCCACTATACAAGTTCATTTTTAGTGTTTTAAGCTTAAAATCAATTAGTTTTATAATATCATAATTAGAATATATGTTGTATCTAGAATTAAATATTCACTAGACATTCTCGCGTAAGCCTTTTAAACAACAAACATAAAAACAAAATATAGTTTCAAAATGGTTAATATGGATAAAATAGTAATTAAGGGTGCACGTGAACATAATCTTAAAAATATTGATGTCGAAATACCTCGAGATAAGTTTACAGTTATAACTGGACTTTCTGGAAGTGGGAAATCAACTCTTGCTTTTGATACAATTTATGCTGAAGGTCAAAGAAGATATGTTGAATCATTGAGTGCTTATGCTAGACAATTCTTAGGACTAATGAGTAAACCAGATGTTGATTCAATTGATGGATTAAGTCCAGCGATAAGTATTGAACAAAAAACAACATCAAAAAATCCTAGATCTACTGTCGGAACTGTTACAGAAATTTATGATTATCTGCGTTTATTATTTGCTAGAATCGGAACACCATATTGTCCAGATCATAAAATAAAAATTGAATCACAAACTCCTGATAAAATTTCTAAACATATTATGTCAGATTTTAAAGAAGAAATTACAATCCTTTCGCCAATTATTAGACAAAAAAAAGGTACATATGAAAAATTAATTGAAGATTTAAATAAAGAAGGTTATACTAGGGTAAGAGTAAATAATTCTATTTATAGAACAGACGAAACTATATCTCTAGACAGATATAAAAAACATGATATTGAAGTTGTTATTGATAAATTAAATTTAGATGATAAATCTCGATTAATAGAAGCTATTGAAAACGCTTTAAATAAATCTAACGGACTAATAATTGTACAAAGTAAATCAAAAGAAAAATTATATTCAGCTAATATGGCTTGTCCAGAGTGTGGATTAAATTATGAAGAATTACAACCTAGAATGTTTTCTTTTAACAGTCCTTTTGGTGCTTGTGAAAATTGTTCAGGTCTAGGAATAAAAATGGAATTTGATCCAGATTTAATTATTCCAGATAAATCTTTATCAATAGCTGACGGTGCAGTAAGATTATATAGAAATGCAATTGATGGATGGAGAGGACAATATTTAGGTAGCGTAGCTAAACATTTTGGATTCTCAGCACTAACTCCAATAAGTGAATTAACAGAGGATCAGTTTGAAATTTTAATGCATGGATCACCTGAAAAAATACAATTTAATATGACTATGAAAGGTGGAGACGCTAATTGGTCTCATAAAGGAAACTGGGAAGGATTAATTCCTCAATCTGAAAGATTATATCATCAAACACAATCAGATTATAGAAGAAGAGAACTTGAAAAATATATGAGAATTTCACCATGTCCTGTTTGTGATGGACAAAGACTTAAGAAAAAAGTTTTATCAATTTTAATCAACAAAGTTTCAATAATTGATGTAACAAATATGTCAATAAAAAATGCAATTGAATTTTTTAGAAATTTAACATTAACAGATAAGGAAAAAGAAATAGCAAAAATAATTTTAAAAGAAATTGATGATAGATTAAATTTCCTAGATAAAGTTGGTTTAAGTTATTTAACTTTAAGTAGAAATGCAGGAACACTTTCAGGTGGAGAAGCTCAAAGAATTAGACTTGCTACTCAAATTGGAAGTAATTTAATGGGGGTGGTATATATTTTAGATGAACCTAGTATTGGTCTTCACCAAAGAGATAATCAAAAACTTATTAGTACACTCCATAGACTTAGAGATTTAGGTAACACATTAATTGTTGTTGAACATGATGAAGATACAATAAGAAACGCAGATCATGTAATTGATATGGGTCCGGGAGCAGGTATTCATGGCGGAGAAATTACTGCAGCAGGAACTCCAGAATATATTGAACAAAAAGGCACATTAACAGGAAAATATTTATCAGGAAAATTAAAAATAGAAATGCCTGAAAAAAGAAGAAAATCAAATAATTTTATTCATTTACTAGGATGTAAAGAACATAATTTAAAAAATATTAATGTAAGTTTTCCTATTGGAAGTTTAACATTAGTAACAGGTGTATCAGGATCAGGTAAATCTACATTAATTTACGGAATTTTATATAAAGCTTTAATGAGAAAACTGCATAAATCTAGACTAGTTCCAGGAAGATTTGATAATATTGAATTTGATTCAGAAATTGATAAAGTTATAGTTATAGATCAAAGTCCAATAGGAAGAACACCTAGGTCTAATCCAGCAACTTACACAAAAGTATTTGATCATATTAGAACTTTATTTGCACAAACTAAAGAAGCTAAACTCCGTGGATATAAACCAGGTAGATTTAGTTTTAATGTTAAAGGTGGAAGATGTGAAGCTTGTAGGGGAGACGGATTAATTAAAATTGAAATGAATTTTTTACCTGATGTTTATGTACAATGTGAAGAATGTAAAGGTAAAAGGTATAATTCTGAAACATTAGAAGTTAAATTTAAAGGCAAAAATATCGCAGAAGTTCTTGATTTAAGTATTTTAGAGGCAAACGATGTATTTGCAAATGTACCGAGTATAAAAAATAAATTAGAAACACTTAATCAAGTTGGTTTAGATTATATTAAACTCGGACAATCTTCAGTTACTTTATCTGGTGGAGAAGCTCAAAGAATAAAATTAACTAGGGAACTTAGTAAAAAAGCAACAGGTAAAACTCTTTATTTACTAGATGAACCTACAACAGGTCTTCATTTTCATGATGTAAGTAAATTAATCAAAGTGCTAAATAATTTAGTAGACAAAGGAAATTCAGTTATTGTTATTGAACATAATTTAGATTTAATTAAATCAGCAGATCATATTATTGATTTAGGACCTGATGGTGGAGAAGCCGGTGGAGAAGTTATTGCTGTAGGAACACCTGAAGAAGTAGCAAATAATAAAAATAGTTATACTGGTGAGTTTTTAAAAAAGATGTTATAGATGATAAATAAAAATTTACCAACAAATCCAGGTTGCTATATATTTAGAAATTCTAATAAAAAAGTTATTTACATTGGTAAAGCTAAAAATATAAAAAAAAGAGTAACAAGTTATTTTACAAAAACTCATTCTGATTCTAAAACACAAGTTTTAGTAGAAAATATTGTTCATATAGATTTTATTTCAACTAATACTGAAGTTGAAGCATTACTCTTAGAAAACACATTAATCAAACAATATAAGCCTAAATACAATATTGATCTTAAAGATTCAAAACGTTATGCATATCTAGAAATAACTAAAGAAGAATTTCCTAGATTACTTTTAACAAGAACTAAATCTAATGGAGAATTATTTGGCCCTTTTACATCAGGTTATGATAGAAAATATGTAAGAGAATTATTAATTAAAACTTTTAAAATTAGAACTTGCAAAAAACTACCTAAAAAAGCATGTTTAAAATTTCATATTAATTTATGTGATGCTCCTTGTATCAATAATATTTCAAAAGTTGAATATGATTCTCAAATAAATAAAGTTAGAATGGTTCTAAAAGGTAAAACTTCTGAATTAATTAATCAGTTAAAACATGATATGAAAATTCATTCAAAAAACCAAAACTTTGAGAAAGGAATTGAAATAAGAAATCAAATTTCTGCTCTAGAATATCTTAAAGAAAAACAAAGTGTTCAGCGTATTAAAAAATATAATGAAGATATAATTGACTATATAATTAAGGATCAAAAAGTCTATTTAATGTTATTTAAAATTTACAAAGGAACATTAGTAAATAAAGAAGAATTTGTTTTTGATTATTATGAAAATTTCTTTGACAGTTTTATAACACAATATTATGATGATCATAAAATTCCTAAAGAATTAATTTTAAGAAATAAATTAGATCCAGTAATTCATAATTACTTAGAACAAAAAAGAAAAACAAAAGTAAAAATTACTATTCCTAAAATTGGTGAGAAAAATACTTTGTTAAAGTTAGTTAAGAAAAATATTGAATTAACATTTTTTGGAGATATAAAAAAAGTAGAAGAATTAAAAAAATCTTTAGATTTAAAATTCATGCCTAGTGTAATTGAATGTTTTGATATTTCTCATCTTGGTGGAAAACAAACAACTGGATCAATGGTTCAATTTAGAAATGGACAACCAGATAAATCTAATTATAGAAGATTTAAAATTAAGTCATATATTGGTAATGATGATTTTGCAGGAATATCTGAAGTAGTTGTAAGAAGGTATAAAAGACTTAAAGAAGAAAATAAACAATTTCCTGATTTAATTATCATTGATGGAGGAAAAGGTCAATTAAGTGCTGCAATTAAATCATTAAAAAAACTTGAAATAAGTATTCCGATAATTTCAGTTGCTAAAAGAGAAGAAGAAATATTTGCGCCTGGACTTTCTTACCCACTAATACTTAAACCTAAAAATAAAGGGTTGTTATTTATTAGACAAATAAGAGATGAAGCACATAGGTTTGCTATAAAATATAATAAATTGTTAAGGAAAAAGGAGATTAAGTCAAGTTAATTTTTTTCTTTTGTTTAATTATTAATAGTATTGTTAATATTATAAAACATAGAGCAGTACCAATATAAGCTAAAAAATTATTTTCTGGTTCAGGAAAAAAGAAGAGAACAAGTACTCCAATTAATATTACTCCAGGAATTAAATAATTATTTTTCATTGAATAAATATCGGTAACTAAAATATATAAATGTTTCAAATCCTATAGGAAAATTTTCTCCATAATTTTATATATGTTTAACTAAACCAAATTGTTTAATCTTTGAAATATAAGAGTCGAAAACAAAAAATGGTAAAAACTAGAATAAAAGGACATGACATTAATATTCCAGTTATTAAAGATTCATATAGCAGGCGAGCTCTAAAATATAAAAATAATATTCTTAGTAGTTTAAGAATTCTAGAATTAACTGAAGATGATGTTGAGTTAGAGCTTGAATCTGTTGCAATAAAAAATCTTCCAGCAAGTGTATCATGGTATATTGAAGGATTTCACTTACATTTTAGTTATGGAAATTGTAAAAAGTATGTTGAAAATTTATTTGTTGTTTCAAAGGTAATTGAGCTTGAAATAAATGATTTAATTGAAGGGAAAAAAGAGTTTGAAGATTTTATAAATGATTTTAAAGAAGAAGGAAATGTTGAAGAAGAAAGAAAACAAGCTAGAGAAACTTTAGGTGTTGAACATGACACAAAGGATTTAAATGTTATAAATAAAAAATATAAACGAATGTCTAAAGATTTGCATCCAGATATGCCTAATGGAAATGTTGAAAAATTTAAAGAAATAAATAAAGCACATAAAATTCTAAAAAGAGAATTGGAATGAGAGTTCAGCGTGGTTAATAGCTAAGTAGGTTTATTTTTGTTTGTTTATTATTCATAGATGTTTAAAATACTTTATGAGATAATGGTCATGGATTACACATAAATAAAATTAAAATAATCAATGAATGATACGGATAAGTCATTTTAGAGGATATTTGCGTATTCTACAAGTTTTTTTGAATTAGATATTCTAATTTACTATAACACACTTATATAGTTATAAGTATCAATTATATTATAGTAAAAAATAGGAATACAATTATAAAACACCTATTTAGTGGAAAAAACATCCCAACATAAATTAAGAAGTATACTAAATTATTTTTGCCTAGCAGATTTGTTTTTTGTACTTCAAGTTGGGATTACTTATTTATTCAATTATTAAAAAATCATATGAAACATCCATTATCGTGGAATTTCTTATTCTAGGCTGAATAACTGAATATTAAAAATTGAAGTATTTATAGAAAAAATTGCATAATCAATGAGGTGATTAAAATGCTAGAATTAAATTCATTTTGTGGGAGAAGAGATTTAAGCCCTAAAACTGAAGAGAAAGGATTGTTTGTGTCTGTTCTTGAGCTTATAGATGTAACAGCTGGAACAAAATTCAAACGATCATTAAAGAGATCTACTATAAAAAGAGAAAATAATGAAAAAAAATCAAGAATATATTGACTAAATATTTTTGAATCTTTTTTAACACCAAATTTATAATCTAATTAACATTCTTTAGGAACAATGAAATTCGACTTACACTCAGAATTTAAACCAACAGGTGACCAACCAGTTGCTATTAAAAAACTAGTTGAAGGTATAAAAAATAAAAACAAGTTTCAAACACTTCTAGGTGTAACTGGATCAGGAAAAACATTTACTATGGCTAATGTTATTTCTAAAGTAAATAAACCTACATTAGTTTTAGCTCATAATAAAACACTTGCTGCTCAATTATATACAGAGTTTAAAGAATTTTTTCCTAACAATAGAGTAGAATATTTTGTTTCATTTTATGATTATTATCAACCTGAATCGTATATACCTCAAAAAGATCAGTATATTGAAAAAGATTCTTCAATTAATACAAAGATTGAACAAATGAGACTCAGTGCTACTGTTTCTTTACTTCGAAGACCTGATACAATTGTCATTGCTTCAATTTCTTGCATATATGGTTTAACAGATCCAGATAATTATGAAAAATTGGCTGCAGATTTAGAAATAGGACAAAAAATTACAAGAAAAGAATTAATGTTAAAATTAATTGATATGCAATATGAAAGAAATGATACTGAACTACTTTCAGGAAGATTTAGAGTTAAGGGAAATACTATTGATTTGGTTCCAGGATATTATAATGATATAATTCGAATTGAATTATTTGGTGATGTTATAGATAAAATTACTGAAATTGAAAAAACATCTGGAAAAAAAATTAAAGAATACAAATTTTTTCCAATAATGCCTGCTAAACAATATGTTATTCCTAAAGAACAAATTGAATTAGCAATAAATGATATAAAAAAAGAACTTAAGGAAACACTTCCTAAACTAGATATGATTGAAGCTCATAGATTAAAACAAAGAACATTATATGACATTGAAATGCTTCAAGAAACAGGATATTGTAAAGGCATAGAAAACTATTCAAGACATTTTGATAGAAGAAAAAAAGGAGAGAAGCCTTATACACTTTTAGATTATTTTCCTAAAGACTTTTTGTTTTTTATTGATGAATCTCATCAATCAATTCCTCAATCACATGGGATGTACAAAGGAGACTTCGCTAGAAAAAAAAATTTAGTTGATTATGGATTTAGACTTCCTTGTGCATTTGATAATAGACCTTTAAAATTCAATGAATTTGAAACTTTTTTTGAAAATGTTGTTTTTGTTTCAGCTACACCAGCAGATTATGAATTAAATAAATCCAATCAAATAGTTGAACAAATAATTAGGCCAACTGGTTTAATAGATCCATTAGTAGAAATTAGACCTATCAAGGATCAAATTCCTAATTTAATTAGTGAAATTAAATCAACAGTAAAAAAAGGACATAGAGTTTTGGTTACAACTCTTACAAAAAAATTAGCAGAAGAATTAACAGATTATTTTGCTGAAAATAAAATTAAAACTAGATATTTACATTCAGATATTGATACTTTAGAAAGAACTGAGATAATTAGACAGTTACGTTTAGGTAAATTTGATGTTTTAGTTGGTATTAATCTATTAAGAGAGGGTCTAGATATCCCTGAAATTGGGTTTATAGGAATATTAGATGCAGATAAAGAAGGTTTTCTTAGAGACGCTAGATCTTTAATTCAAATTATAGGAAGAGCTGCTAGAAATGTTGAATCTAAAGTAGTATTATATGCTGATAATATGACTAAATCAATAAAACAAGCATTGAAAGAAACAAGTAGAAGAAGGGAGATTCAAGTTAAATATAATCAAAAACATAATATTACTCCTAAAACAATAATTAAACCTGTTAAAGAACAAGAAGTAGAAATTTCTGATATTAAACATATTCCTAAAAAAGATATGCCTAGAGTTGTAACTCAACTTGAAATAGAAATGAATGAAGCAGCAGATAGGCTTGAATTTGAAAGAGCAATACTTCTACGAGAGAGAATTAAGAAATTAAGAGCAGAATTTGAATAAGTTTTATAAATATGTCAATTTTCACATGATTAATGATTCCTGCGGGGGTCGCCAAGCGGCTAAGGCAGTCGGCTGCAAATGATTGGGATGATGAGCACAATTGTGCGATGATATCACTAAATTAAGTTGATCCCGACCATCGAGAGTTCGAGTCTCTCCCCTCGCTTATTTTTATTTTTGATTTAGATTTTTTAAATAATTAAACTACCTGTCAAAATTTTTTAAGAAATATTTATCAAAGAACAAACAATTATTTTATCTTTTTTTGGAGATTATATCCTTTATCTGTTAGGCCATATACTCTGCCCAGATGATCTTCAGGATTTTTACATTCTGCTAATCCTTGTTCAACTAATCCTCTTAATACTCTACTTGTTTCTGCAAGACTTAAATTTGTTTTGCCTTTTATTTCACTAACTAATGCAGGTCCATCTAAAATTAATAGAACTTTTTTTCTTTGCTTACCTCGCATTACATACGAGTAATCTCTCCAATACTCTTTTTCTGACATTACGATAATATGGTGAATAGTATTCTACCATTTATAATGAAAATCATCAATATATTTAATTTTTATTATCATAAAATATACAAAATATATACAAGATATATTAGAATTAATCAATTCCAAGGTTGCCTTAATATAGCAGCACCAAATATTTCTAAAGGAATGTTAATATCACTGCCTTCATACATATTATCGTTAGGAAAATTAGTATAAGCTATTCCATTTCCAAAAATATACAAGAAACGTTCGCATTGAACATGTAATTCATTTCTTGAAAGAGGATGTTCATATCTTTTAATTGCGTTCACTCCATATCTTCCATATGCGGCAAATGATTGTGTTGTATCAAAACCATCATCTTGTAAATATTGTAGAGTGGTTGGACTTAATTCTACTTTTTTATACTTTCCATCTTTGTTTTCATTTTCAGAATTATCTTCATCTGCAAATTCGCAATAAAAGGAATATGTTCCATCAAAATTTTTAATATAGTGTTTAAATCCAAGTTCATCACTAACAGTGTCTTTCATTGGATATACATAAGTTAATGCCCATGGTTTTTTTCCTACTTCCATTCCTAGAATTGAAAATACAGCGTCTCCGTTTCCTTTGAAAACTACAAAATCAAATGCTTCTTCACCTTCACCAGGTCTTAACATTCCACCAGCACTGAGTAGATTATGCCAACCAAATTCTGCTCCTTCTTCTAGTTCAACATAAGGATATCCCTTCGAATCTAAACCATAATTATATCCACCTAAATTTCTTGAATCATAAACTTCTCCATCAATAAATTCATTGTCTTTTGCATTGCTCGGATCTAAGAAATATCCAAAATAAAGATTTGGAGTTGAAATAAAATTTATTTTTTCAAATTCTTTTTTATAATCAACAAAATCAGTACCATACTGATTCATTAAAGCATCAATACCTTCACCATAGGAAAAAAAATCATTTAATTCAACAACATCAGGATAAGTATCTAATTCTTCTTGAGTCATAGTATTAGTTTCAATTTTTGCAAGTAATTCTCTTGTTTTGTCACCATATCCTGTTTTATAAAAATGGTCATGAAGTGTTGTAGTTCCTAGTTGAGTTCCATCTTCACCTTCAATAGCCCAAACACCTCGTTTACCTGCAGGAGGTCCACCAGATGTAGGTTTAAATCTTTGTTCAAAAATCACAGTTTGCATTAACATGTGTTTATTTACTGAAATAGCATATTTAGAAAAGTGTGTAATATTAGCAGTTGCCATATTATTTTCAATACTCGTTGGAGGAGCGTACCAAATTCCGTCTTCTTCATCCCAGTATGCAATTCTTAAATTTTCTTTTGTATAACCTTCTGGAATATCTGCATTATCAAATTCAATTGTCATTTCAATTGGTTTAGAAAACTGTGCGCCATCAGGAAAATTATCATATACTAATTCTCCAATAATTATTCCATTATTAAGTCCATCAAAATGATGGTCTAAAACTTTTGTTCCTATAGTTTCAATTGGATTTCCATTACTATCTGTAATAATTGTGTTCTCACTAATTTTAAGTTCAGCTTTTCCGTCTGGCGAAATTATTCTAATTTCACTTTGTGTAATACCACTCGGAATATTTGTTTTAGAAGCTCGGTCAAAACTATATTCAAATTCTTTGAGTTCAATTTTTTGTAATTCTTTTTGAACATCTAAAGGATAGTCAACATTAATAATAATTGTTTCAGGATTTATTGTTGCGATAACTTCAACTCTACCCTTTTTTATTTCATAATTTTGTTTTTGCATTTCACTTAAAATTGGAGTTGTGCAAGTAATAATTTTGGAAACAATTAATTCTTCTAATTCATTTTTTGTTTGTTCTCTAATACCTGTTAATGGAATAGAATCTTGAACAGCATATTCAACACAAGAATAAATCATTGTTTCAAAATCTGCTTTCATAGTTGTTTGAGTTAAAGCAGAATCTTGTGTAGATCTAATTTCAGCTTTACTTTTACTGGATAAAGAAACTAGAAAAAAACCTACAATAATAACAAGTATGAGCCCCATCACTATAAAAAGGGATATCTGTGATCTCTTCATTACATTAATTTTCAAAGTAGTTACTATTAAAAAATGTTTTGACTTATTTATTCAGTAGTTTCAGTAGCAGCAAATAACTTATCAAAAAGATCTTCGGCAAAATCAGATCCTACTGACCAAGCATTTTTTCCTGTTTTTTCTAGATAATTTAAAGCTTTTTTTCCAGCTTCAGCATAAAAATCTCCATCAGAAATAATTACATTGTGAGTGTTTGTTCTTTTAACTCCATTTCCCCAAAAAATCCAATATATTTCACATCGAGTGTAAATCTCTTTTTTTGCAGCTTCATGATCCACTTCTTTAATAATTTTAACACCTTTAATACCATAGGCAGGTCCAACATTATTTTTTGCTCTCCAAGGATACATTTCTTCTCTCATTTCTAAAGGTAAGGTTATTGCAGTATAATCTGTTGTTGAATCTTCATAAGGAATGATTTCACAATGAAAAGGTGATCCTTCATCATATTTTGATGGAATTATGTTCCAAATATTATCAACAACATTATTTTCATCTTTTGAAGGATAAGGGTATACTTGAAATGATCCATCTTGAATCATAGCATCACCATTTGGTCCAAAAGCGACAAAATGAGATGCTTGTTCAAAGTTTTCGTTAGGTTCAACTTTTCCTCCAGCACATTGAAAATTGTGCCAACCACAAATTGGTTCTGATTTTTTTGCAGTTTCTTTTAATGCACTTTTTATTGATTTTTGCTGGTTACTTTCAGTTTTTCTTGCATCTTTTTTTTCTTCGAATGTTAGTGATTCACAAGGCCAAGTTTTATCAGAAATACTTGGAATATTTCCTTCGCCGATTATGGGAAAACAAGTGCCTGTTAATTTATTGTTCAAGTGACAAGAAGTTATTGTATTACAGTCCAAATCACATTCAGAAGAATCTTCACAAGCACATTTTAAATCATTTCTACAGTATGGGTCATCAACATAAAAGTAAGGATAATCATTAATCGATTGATATCTAATACCATATGGATTATTACCTTGAATATCTGCGTTTTCACAATCATAAAATTTTCCTTCGTATTCATAACCGTATTGTAGTTTTGGTTCTGTTAAATAATCAATTTTTGAAAATTCTTCTTTATAATCAACAAAATCATCACCTTTTGCATTCATAACTGCGTAGATTCCTTCTGCACCATTTGCAAATGTTTTTTTGTTTTCTTCTTCTTCTAAAGATAAAGGGTTTTCGTAAGATGTTGAATAATAACTTTTAGATATTGAAACAGTACCTTTGTCTAATCTTTCTTCACCACCTACTACCCAAATACCATTACCTTGACTACCTGCACTAATAGGTGCAAACCTTGATTCAAATACATGGTCAACTATAACATAATACCAACCAAGTCCAATTACATATACCGTAAAATGAGAAATATTTGCAGTTACAGTATTTTCACTAACTACCGAGGGAATGGCTTTCCAAAATCCACTTTCTTCATCCCAATAAGAAATTTTAAGATTTTCCTTGGTATATCCTTCCGGTATATCTTCAGTATTATACTCAATAGAAAATTCTACAGGTTTAGAAAAAATTACACCATCAGGTAAATTATCATATGCCAGTTCTCCTAAAACATAACTGTTATCAAGTCCATCAAATTGTCTGTCCAATACTTGAATGCCAATTTCATCTAGTAAGTTTCCATTTTTGTCTCTAATAACTGTATCTTTATCAAGATGAATTTGCGCTTTTCCATTTGATGAAATCAGTCTTGTTTCTTTATTTGTAACTCCTCCTGGAATTTTTAATCTGACATATCGATCATAAACATATTCAAAATCATAAAATTTAATTTCTTGATTGTCTTTTTTTATGTTCAAAGGATAAACAACATCTACAACAATTGTTTCAGGAAAAATACTCATTTCAATATTAAGATCTTTTTCAATAACCAAATAATCTTGACTTTTTAATTGATTTAAAATTGGAATTGTACAAGAATAAATATTTAATTTTATGATTTGTTTTGTTTCATTAATTTTGGAATCTCTTATACCAGTTATATAAACTGCATCTTTTACAGAAGTCTCTATACATGTTTCAATAAATGAAGTAACATCTGTTCTCATTGTTGCTTGTGAAAAAACTTTTTGTGATTCATCAAAATATAAATTATTTTGTTTTTCAGATAATAATAATATAAAAAAAGCAACGAGAACAATAATTACAACACCAATAATTGCATACATAGATAACTGTGACTTTTTCATTTCTATTTATTTAACTACATTTGGAATTAAAATATTTATTGGTTTTTCAACTCTTTTTTTTGAAAAAATTTAAAAACAGAGTTCTATATTGTAATTATAACTATGAAGGAAAAAAAAGGGTTTACTGTAGTTTTATTATTTTTATTATTATTTTTTTCTATTGGATTTGTTATAGGTGCTCAAAATTGTGATGATCCTGCCGTTATGCCTGGAACTTGTAAAGCAAGGGAATTATATCATATTCATCCGAATTATTTTGAAGAAGGAGACTGTTTTATTAGTTACTCCTCAGAAAACCCTATTGCAGCTCATCCATTTTGTTGCTATGGTTTAGAATATGTTATTGTTAAGAATTTATGTCCAGAAACAAAAGAAAAATTAAGAGAAGGATTAGGATTATCTATTGCAGAATATAGTAGTGTCGAAAGTATTATTTTGAACTCAGTAAATGGAGTTGAAACTGATAGCGCAAATGCACCACCTATAGAAGAAGAAGGAAGTTTAGATTCAGCAGACGGAACAGCCGGAGGAGTAAATCCACCATCAACAAATGGATGTGATGATGCAAAACAAGAACAAAAATGTATAATTGATGAAGGTGTTTGGTTAACCACTCCAAATGAAGAAGGTTCATGTTGTGATATGAATCCTGCACCTTCTGCAAATGATTTTGATGAACCACATCCATGTGAGGAAGAAGGAGTGGAATCGTATGTTGATGAAAATAATATTTATATCAATTGTGAAGACCTTGGATATCAAAAATTTGGAGGTTTAAAAACTGAAGACACTGCAGTTACAAAATTAGAAGAAGAAACAATTTGTGGTTTGTCAACATGTAATGTATATAATAAATGTCCTGATGATACTTGTGAATCAAGTTATCCATATGAAAAGTTTTTAGATTATCCTTTAAGTGGTTATAGTCAATGTATTAATGACATATGTATTGAACATAGTTGTGAAATTATTAGTGCAAAATATTCAGCAGCTTGTGATCCTGATGATGATGATGATGGTGAAGATGATGAAATAGATCCAGAACCAAATAATCCTTCTGTAACTTCGACAAGTCCAGAAATTTGTGATGGAATTGATAATGATGGAGATAATTTAATTGATGAAGGATTAACTGCTCCATTATGTACAAATCAAAAGGGTGTGTGTCAAGGATCTAAAAAAAGTTGTTTTGATTCTTGGCAAACTTGTAGTTATGAAGAATATGGTTCAGATTATGTAAAAACTGAAACAGATAGTGATTGTGATAATTTAGATAATGATTGCGATGGAACAATTGATGAGGCTTGTAGTTGTATAAATGGTGAAACAAAAGAATGTGGAACAAATATTGGGTCTTGTTCAAAAGGAACACAAACATGTTCAAAAGGCGTATGGAGTTCATGTAAAGGACAAGTTGAAGGCAAATTTGAAATCTGTAATGGTATAGATGATGATTGTGATGGATTAATAGATGAAGATGAATATAATCGAGGAGATTATACAATTGAAACTGAATGTTCAATTAATTCATGTGAAGGAGTAATTAAATGTTCAAGAAAAAATAATGGTGAATGTATTTTATTTAATGATAAAGATCATGATCAAATATGTAATTCACTAGATAATTGTATTGATGATTCAAATTCAAATCAAAAAGATAGTGATAATGATGGAATTGGAAATGCTTGTGATGTATGTCCAAATGATCCAAAGAATGATGCAGACAATGATAATGTTTGTGGTGATGTAGATAATTGTTTATTAGTTAGAAATTCTGATCAATCAGATTTGGATGGAGACGGAATTGGAGATGCATGTGATATATGTCCAAATGATAATAAAAATAATGCACCAGATTTTGATTCAGTTTGTGCAGATTTAGATAATTGTCCAAGTAAACCAAATCAAGATCAAAAGGATTGTGATAATGATGGAATTGGAGATGTTTGTGATTTTGATTCTGAATGTTCAGGAGATTCAGATGGAGATGGTGTTATAGATTTAATAGATAATAGTCCAACAATACCTAACGAAAATCAAGAAGATTCAGATGGAGATGGAATTGGAGATGTTAGTGATTTATTTATTAATGATCCATTTAATGATTTAGATCAAGACGCTGTTGGAGGAGATTTAGATAATTGTGTTGATGTTTTTAATCCAAGTCAAATTGATACAGATAATGATGGAATTGGTGACGCATGTGATATTTGTGTTAATGATGAATTAAATGATATTGATTCAGATAATTTATGTGCAAATATAGATAATTGTCCTAGTGACTATAACCCTTCTCAAGTTGATTGTGATAAAGATAACTTAGGCGATGCATGTGATGTTGAATCAGAATGTGTAAGTGATTCAGATAAAGATGGCTTAAATGATTATTTAGATAATTGTCCAGATATTTATAATCCTAATCAGCAAGATTTAGATTATGATTTAATTGGTGATGATTGTGACTCTTGTCCTGATGACGCATTTAATGATATAGATAAAGATGGAATTTGTGGTAATGTTGACAATTGTCCTACAGTAATTAACTTTAATCAAAAAGATCAAGATTTTGATGAGATGGGAGATGCATGTGATGTATGTAATGAAGACATGTATAATGATATTGATCAAGATGGAATATGTGGAAACGAAGATAATTGTCCTAAAAAGTATAATTTAAATCAAGGCGATTGTAATAATGATGGAATTGGTGACGCTTGTGATATTGCTTCATCTTGTTACGTAGAAGTTGATGAAGATAGAATTCAAGAATTAATTGATAATTGTGTAGAAAGATTTAATCCAAATCAATTAGATAGAGATGGAGATGGAATAGGAGATTTATGTGATTTATGTCCTTTTGACGCAAAAAACGATATTGAACAAGATGGTGTTTGTGGTGACATAGATAATTGTCCGACAATTTCTAATCAGAATCAATTTGATTCAGATAAAGATGGTTTAGGAAATTTATGTGATCGGTGTATTAATGATCCAGAGAATGATAAAGATAATGATCAAATTTGTGGGAATTTAGATAATTGTCCAACAAAGTTTAACCCTAGTCAAAAAGATTGTGATTTTAATGGGGTAGGAGATGCATGCGATATTTATTCAGAATGTGTTAATGGTGGAGATGACGATTCAATTAAGGAATTTAATGATAACTGCGCAGAAACTTATAATCCTGAACAAGAAGATCGAGATGGAGATTTAATTGGTGATATGTGTGATTTATGTCCTGATGATATGTATAATGATATAGATCAGGATGGAGCTTGCGGAGAAGCAGATAATTGTCCAACCATTTTTAATCCCAAACAAAAAGATAGCGATGAAGATTCAGTAGGTGATGTTTGTGATTTATGCCCAAATGATTCAAATAATGATATTGATGAAGATAGTATTTGTGGTGATATAGATAATTGTCCATATTTAAAAAATCCAAATCAAGAAAAATGTGATGTAATTTCAATTACTCAAGAAACCTTTGATAATGTTATTTCTTTAAATCAAGAAAAGGTTGGAGACATGATTAAACAATCATTTTTAGATGTTCCTGAAACATTAACAAATTCTATTAAAAAAAGTTCTGAAGATTTAAAAAAATCCATTGTTGTAGAAAAAAAAGAATATGAATTAGATAGTAAAAAATATACTAAATATAGAATTTCAATTGATATTGAAAAGCCAGTAGAAGATTTAGTCTACTATCAAAATATTCCTAAATGTTTAGCAGAAAAATCTGATAACATGTATTTTAATGGTAAGAATTATAATATTATTAATAGAGATCCTATCATTGCTTGGCACTTTACAGAAGTTAAAGATAGAATTGAGCTAACATATGATGTTCAAGGCGATGTATCTGACGAATGTGTTGGACAAATTAAGGATTTCATTTATTCTTCAAGTGCAGGTGAAGATGAAAATAAAGAACCAAACCCAGCTAGAACAATTGTTCCACTTATTGTTATTCCTCTTATAGTTTTATTATCTTTAGTAGTTATTCATAGATATAATAGTTTAAAGAGAGGAGAATTTTAGTTTACAACTTTTTCTAATTTGCTTAATAAATTTTGTCCATTTGAGCGATGAAATGCATTATCAAAAAAAAAGTTAAATTCTCTAGGATTAAGTGTTTTTAAAATCCAGTTTAGATCTGAATATTGAATATAAGGAAAATTATTGGAAGCAAAAATTCCATTTGTAATTGTAGCTATAGCTGAATCTCCTCTAGAAACTTTAAGTTCTATTTCTATTGAAGTTAAACGAGGATCATATGATACTGAATATACTTGTTCAGGTGGAATTTTACCATTATAAAAATCTTGAGGTGAAATAGTCGTGCGTGGAAAAATATTGATTTTTGCTTGTTTTGTAGAAACCAATAACGAAATGTCTGCGCTAGAATTTGAAGTTAAATATGGTATTCCTATAAATGCTCGGACATTGTCATACCAAGTTGCTGTCATAAAGATTTACAAATAAATATCTTAATTATAAATATTACATAATAATTTTTTGTGATTTTGAAAAATAAATTTATTTCAATAAGAATTCATGAATTTTTCCTTGTTGCCAATCTTGAAGAATTTTTCTTCCAATTCTTTTAGTATCAGGTAATCCACCTTTAATTAGAACATTTTGTTTAAGAGCAAGTTTTTCTAAGAAATCAGTTCCGTCTCCATATTTTATGTCAAAATATTTTTCAAAAATTTCTGGTTTTTTTTCTATTAATAGCATTGCGTAAAAATCAGGTTCTTTTACATGTTGAGGATTCATTACACCTATTAATATTTTTTTTTCAATATCTTTTTCATTAAACTGTAAAACTCCTGGAGTATCAATTAATTTGATTTTTCCTTTAGCTTTTACAAATTGGACACCCCTAGTGTGGCCTGAATATGAAGAAGTTGATGCGGCTTTTTTTCCGTTTATTAAATTAATAACAGAACTTTTTCCAGTATTCGGATATCCAAGCACTCCAACAATACAATCTTCTCCTTTAGATAATTCTAATATTTTTTTAAATAAAAGAGTCCCACCTAATTTTTGAGTACTTGAAACAAAGACACAAGGATCAAAACCTTTTTTTATATCATCTAATTGATTTTTTTCAACAAGATCACATTTGTTCAAAACATATATGATTTGTTTTTTATTTTGCCTTATTTTTTCTTCAATTTCTCGATTTCTAGTAAGTTTAGGCATTCTTGCATCTAAGATTAATAACAATATGTCTGCTTCTTTAATGACTTTGTTAACAAGACGCCAATAGTTTACCATTCTAAATAGAAACTTTACTTAGGTTTTATATCTTTTCTATTACCATTATCCTTGCTTCAAACCCAGAATTTGTAATATTAATGTGTTTATAATTAGGATATTTTTTTTTAATTATTCTTTTTAATACACTTTCTCTATCAATTAAAAAAACTAATTTTGATTTTTTTTTACTGATTCTTTCAATTTCCTTAAAAAATTCTTCAGGGTCAAATTCAAATTCAACTTGTTTATCAAAAGGCAAATTACATATTATTTTGTCAATTGAATTATCTTTTAAATCAGTTTTTGAAGCATCCCAGACATGGAATTTGATTTTTCTATCCTTAGATTTAGCATTTAATTTTGCAATTTTAATTACTTCTTTATCGATATCACTTGCTATTGTTGTTTTTGAAAATGGTGAAGCTGAAATTGGAATTATTCCTGAACCACACATTGGGTCAAATACTACATCTGTTTTTTTAATATCTGCAAATTGAACCATAGCGTTTGCTACAGAACTTTTTAATGATCCTCTAATGGTTTTAATTCTATTTTTAACATGAAGAGGTTCATTTAATAATGACACACCACATAAATTAATTTTAGGAGTTAACAAGATATGAATATAAAGTTCAGACTCATCACTATATTTCCACTCTTGATTTTTTAAAATTGCTCTTCTAGCAGCAGTAGTAATTTCTTTAGCTGTATAATCTCTACGACTTTTATAACTAGATTGAATTTTAAAAGTAGTTTGTGGTTTAGTTTTTCTTATTTTTCTTATTAAAAATAATACTTTCATTAAATTTACTTGAGATAATTCTTTTCTAATTATAAATAATGAAGTTTTATATCTATTAATGTCTTGAAATTTTTTTACAAAAATTAACACATCATCAACAATTTTTAAATTAGTAAGATCTTTGAGATCTCCTAAATAATCAAATACTATTACACCTTCGAATATTTCAAAGTTATTAGATTTTCCACAGTCTTTTATTTCTTGAGTTGCAACTTCCTCTAATCCTTTTGCACATAGGGCAAATAGTTTTACCATTGTTGAAAGGAGTTTTAATTGTTTTATAATGATTGTGGTACCCTAAAAATAGGATTTTATAAACCAGTATACAAAAATGCGAAAGTTTTAAATAATCTCATTCCAATTAAAATAGTATGGTAGTTTGGACTCCAAAACATCCAATGGGTATTCAAACCCAATGGAAAGGACCTCCTTCTGGAACAACTTTTGAAGAAGGAAATATGCTTGTTTATAGTACTGAAATTAAACAAGAAAGAGTCATTAATCTAGAAAATGTGTATAGATATATGCATCACTGGCTTAAAGAAGAAGGTTGGAAATCTGTTCATGGAAATGGAAAATCAACATGGGTTGAAGATTATTATGCAGAATCTAGAAATCAACATGGTGAAAAAGAAATTAGATGGTGGTGGAGAACAGAAAAGCAACACGCAGGAATTGCAGGAGGAAACCAATATTTTAGATACAAATGGTACATTGATGTTATGTGTTTACACATGAAGCAAATAGAAATTATGTATAAAGGAAAAAAAATTAAACCTTATATGGGAGAATTTATTATGTGGTTTAATGCAATCTTAGAATTAGATATTCATAATTGGTTTGTAAAAGGTTCTTCATTTGGGCTAGGAGATGTTCTTTCTGATTTTTTTATTAGAATGATCTATAAAGAAAAGGTAAGAGAACAAGAAGACGAACTTAGAGGTGCATCTGAAAGGTTTATTAGTGATTTAAAATATTATATGGGTCTTCAAAGAGCATCAGATATGAGAAAACCTCTTGATCAAGAAGGTCAATGGTTTTAGACTAATTTTTGAGTAATTATTAGTAACTTTTTTAAATCTTAATCAAATTCTTTTCCTATATGCCTCCGTAGCATAGTAGCTATTGCGGCAGACTTGTAATCTGCAGGTCGAGGGTGCAACTCCCTTCGGAGGCTTATTACGGGACCTTAGCTCAGCCTGGGAGAGCACACGGCTGAAGAAGAACATCACCTTTGGTTGTAACCAAAGTTATTTAGAAACCGTGGTGTCGAGGGTTCAAATCCCTCAGGTCCCACTTTTTTTAATGCTCTCAAAAAGCAAAACAAACGGGCCCGATCGTAGTCATGGCAACTGGTTACGCTCGGTTGACACGCAAGGTGGGTTTCCATTCCTTCGGTCAGTCAAGCCCACAGTATGGAAAACAAGCGGGCCCGTGGCTTAGTCTGGTCACTCGCTAGGGTCGTACCCTGGTAGTGGGATAATGGAGCGCTCGACTGATAACTTATCAGTCAGTGATCGAGTGGTCGTCGGTTCAAATCCGATCGGGCCCATTTTTTTTATTAAGAAAAATGAGTTTTGATGTAAAATCATACTTGGAAAAGAAAAATATTTCTTATAAAGTACATAAACATCCACCTGTTTTCACTTGTGAAGAAGCAGAAAAATATTATTCAGAAATTAAGGGAATTAATTCAAAAAATTTATTTATTAAAAACAGAAAAAACAAAAAATTTTTCTTACTCATTTTACCTTCTCAAAGAAAATTGGATATGAAAGAATTTGGAAGTAGATTAAATGAAAAACTTAAATTTGCTAATGAAAATAATTTAAAAGAGATTCTAGGATTAACTCCTGGTTCAGTTTCACCTTTTGGACTAATAAATGACAAAGAGCATATAACAAAAGTTCTAATTGATCAAGATATTTGGGATTCTGATATTGTTAGTTTTCACCCAAATATTAATACAGAAACACTTGAACTAAATGGAAAAGATTTTCAAAAATTTATTAAAACAATTGGTAATACCTTTGAATTAATTTGAATTAGTAATAATGATAATATTTTTATTCTAGAACTACTATCTTATTTTTATGTTAGTGAAATGGAAATCAAGTTATTCTGTAAAAGTTAAAGAAATTGATTCTCAACATAAAAGGATTTTTCAAATAATTAATAAACTTCATGAAGGAATACAAAAAAAAGGACTGAAAAATATTATTAAAGAAATATTGGATGAACTTTTAGATTATTCAATTTACCATTTTGAAACAGAAGAACGTTATTTTGATATGTATAATTATGAGTTAACAGATGAGCATAAAAAAGAACATGAGAGTTTTAAGAAGAAAATAAATGAATTTATTACTAAATATAAAAAAGAGGAAATTAGTGTTTCTTTTGAGCTAATAGATTTTTTAGAAGATTGGATAATAAATCATGTAACGTATTCAGATCGAAAATATATTAAGTGTTTTGAAGAGAATGGATTGACCTAGACTTTTTTTAACCAACTTTTTTATATCAAAGTAATTTATTATTTCTTATGAAAATTTATTTAGCTGGAAAAGTACCTAAGGGAGATAAAGATGAGAAAAGTTTTGTTAATTGGAGAGAAGTATATTCAGATATTTTAAAAAATGTTTTTGACGCAGAATTTATTGACCCATATGGAGATCATGTAGATGAAGCAGATTATTTTTCTGTTTTTGGAAAAGATTGTAAACATATTAAAGAGTCCGATATAATAATTATTAATGCTGAAAAAAAATTAGGTGTAGGAACAGCTCATGAAATGTTAATTGCAAAATACTTTTCTAAACCAGTTATAACTGTTTTACCTAAAGAAACACCTCACAGAAGAAAAAATATTGTATTCTTTGGAAAATTAATTGAAGATTGGATTCATCCTTTTATTCATAGTGTTAGTGATTTTATTGTTGAAGATGTTAATGAAATTTTGAGTATTAAAGAAAAAGTTTTAACAGTAAAACCTAAAGATATAACAGTTATTGATGAAGCAATTAAATATGTAGAATGAAATTTAGATTAATAAGTGTAGGAAAAGTTAAAGAAAAATCCATTCAAAATATAATTAATGATTTTTCTAAACGAATTAATATTAGTTTTATTGAAATAAAAGATTCAAATAAAAAAAAAGAAGCTGAAAAATTAATTGAGATAATTGAAAAAATTAACAATAAATTTTTATTTGTTTTAAGTGAAGAAGGGGAACAATTGTCAAGTATTGAATTTTCAAAAAAAATTAAAAAATTAAGTTTAGAAAAAGAAATTGTTTTTGTTATTGGAGGACCTGAAGGTTTAGATGATTTAATAAAAAATAAAGCAGATTTATTGTTTTCTCTCTCAAAAATGACTTTGACACATGAAATGGCTAAATTGTTTTTAATTGAACAAATTTATAGGGCAGTTTCTATTATTCAAGGGAAGAAGTATCATAAAGCTTAATAAATTCTATAATATCTAAAATATAATGGCAACTTCTATTAATGAAATAACTAATGAACCTGCAATTGATATTGCTCTAGATACAATTAAAATTAAAAAGCAAGCATTAGTTTTTTGTAATACTAGAAGAAGTTGTGAAGCTACTGCTGAAAAAATTGGTAAACAAATTAAGGAAAACAGTGTTGTTTTAGATGAACTTGGAAATAAAATTTTAAAAGTTCTTTCTTCTCCAACTAGACAATGTAGAAGATTAGCGAATTGTATTAGAAAAGGAACAGCGTTTCATCATGCAGGTTTAGCTTCAAAACAAAGAAAATTAGTTGAAGATTCTTTTAGACAAGGTATAATAAAAATAATTTGTTCAACACCAACTCTTGCTATGGGAATTAATCTACCTGCATTTAGAGCTATTTTAAAAGATCTAAAGCGATATGGTGGAAGATGGGGTTTAAAATATATTCAAACATTAGAATATCATCAAATGGCTGGAAGAGCAGGAAGACCAGATTTTAATGATGAGTTTGGAGAAGCAATTTGTATGGCTAAAAATCAAGATGAAGCTGATGAAATTGTTGAAAAATTTATTCATGCACCTCCTGAAAAAATATATTCAAAATTAGCAGTTGAACCAGTTCTAAGAACATATTGTTTAAGTTTAGTAGCAACAAAGTTTTGTAAATCTAAAAAAACATTAATTGAGTTTTTTGAAAAAACATTTTATGGCCATCAATATGGTGATATGCAAGAAATAGAAAATATAATAGAAAAAATTCTAGGATATTTAGAAGAATGGGAATTTATTAAATACAGTGGGCAAGCAAATGATTTTGTTACAGCGTCAGATCTAGGATCTGATAAACTTGAAGCAACTAAACTGGGAGAACGAGTGGCTCAGTTATATTTAGACCCTTATACAGCTCATTTTATTATTACATGTTTACGAAGAGCAACACAAAAAATTCATGATGAATTTTCTTATATTCAAATGGCATGTTCAACGTTAGAACTTAGACCATTAAATTCTGTTAGAGTTAAAGAAGTAGAATTTATAGAAGCTGAATTAGGGGAATTATCTGATAAGTTAATTGTTTATGAACCGAGTATATTTGAACCTGAGTATGATGATTTTTTAAAATCAATGAAAACAACACTTGCTTTAGTTAATTGGATGAATGAAAAAAATGAAGATGATATTTTAGAAGAATTTAATATTGCTCCAGGTGAACTTCATGTAAAAAGAAATTTAATTGATTGGATACTTTTTGCAACTGAAGAAATTTGTAATCTTTTAAATTTCAAAGATTTAATTAAGATTATTAAAAAAACTAGATATAGATTAGATAAAGGTGTTAAAGAAGAATTAATACCTTTGGTTAGATTAAGAAATGTAGGAAGAGTTAGAGCTCGTGTTTTATTTAGAAATGGAATTAAAAATTTAGGTGATCTTAAAAAAACAGATTTAACTAAATTAACTCAATTAATTGGTCCTAGAGTAGCTAAAAATTTAAAAAAACAACTTGGACAAGAAGTTGAGGAAGTAAAGAAGGGTAAGAGAAAAGGTCAGTTAGGTTTAGGGAAATATTAACTTGAATATTCTACAAAATTATAATTTAATGTTTTTGCAAGAGTTTGGACACGTTCTTTAATAACAGAGGGTCCTACAATAATAACGCTTGGTAAAGAAGGAGGATAGTTTAAATGTTCTAAAGCTTGATTTGATAATTCTACAGTCTTTTCTACTTGTAAGGGTTCAGTTAACAAAGTTTTAAGTTCTAAAATTGAGGCAACAGCATCTTTAATTCTAGGAGGCGGTAAAGTTTTTGATAAATAATCTGCAACAATAGTTTGTACTTGTTCTGATTGAGCAATGGAACATATATTTTGAGTGCTGGTTGTGCTTGGACCTTTTTCGCAAATGCCTGTGATACCAACAGTATTTTTTCTGACCAGTATAAAATTTGATCATATTCAGAACACCATTCGTCCCAGGGATATTTTTGTTTCACAAAAGAAGAACAAATATTCCAAGGTGAACCACCTTGTTCAACTATATACAATAATTCAGATTTGCTATTATCACTGTTACTCATGTAAAATTATCACTTCATTTTTTAATAGATTAAGCACAAAAACAAGGTTCTTACTGTCACCCCACCGCTTGAGAGAGACTCTCTCACAACCCCTTGTCATATAGGATATTGGAAGAAATTTATAAAGCTTCCTCTCATTTTACAAATATATTTATAAATATCTTGTGATTTCTTTTGTCGTCGATAAAAATTCTAAATTTTCGTCACAATGTTGAGACAAAAAACATTAAAAATTAAATATTTACAATAAATAATACAAACCATTATCATTTACTATTCTTACTTTTTCACCATTTTTCACTAGTTTTTGATTTACTGTAGGAACACTTTGAAATGTTACTGGATCAAGCACTTCAATGCTTGGATGAATTTTAGAAATTCTAGTTTTTGTAGGTTTTAATACTTCAAATTCTTTATCTTTAATATCAATTGAAGTATTTTTATTTTGCCTTAAATCTAAGCCTTGAATTGTTTTACTTATTTTGTGAATTAAAATTACTTTTTTTTCAACTGATATAACATCTCCAATTTTATAATCAGGAGCTTCGTAAAATGCATTCACTCTATAAACAAATTTACTAGTTTGTCTATCTTGGGAAAAATGTTTTGCAGTAATTTTTAAAATACCACCGTGATTTTTTTGTAACATACTTCCGAGTGTTTGTAATTTTTTTTTGTCTGTTACAGTTAGATCATAACCATTTCTAACTTTATTTTCTTTTGAAATAAAAACTGAATTTTTTTTAAAATATTTTTTAACAAACATTATAATGTTTTCATTTACGTTTCTAAGTTGCAATGTTCCTTCAAAATAATCTCCTTGTTGTTTTGAACAAATATTACAATAAGTTACTTCAATGTTTGCAGGAATAATAAATTTATCATCTCCAATAATTAATTCTACTCCTAGTTCTCTTTGAACACCAGGTTTAACAGGTAAATCATTTAAAATTGGATTTATGGAATCAATTTTTTCATTTACAGATTCTTTTGTGATTTTTTTAATAACAGTACTTAATTCAGTATATTTATGCCATTTATTTTTGTAAAAATATTTAGAACACTCAACACAAAGTTTAATGTAAATGTCTTTAGCATTAATTTCTTTTTGAGGTTTACAGTCTTTACATATAGATTTTGACTTTTTTCCGCAACCAGGGCAAAACTCCATAGCTTAAAGAAATTCAAAAGTGTTTATAATAGTTGTTTTTGTGTAAAAATTTAAATACCAAACTTTAATTATGAAAATTAAAATGAAAAAAATAATCCTTCTATCTCTGCTATTACTATTAGTTGCTTGCACAGAACAATGTATCGAATCTGAAACTCAGGTTCAAAGGGGAGAAGAAATTTTTATGAATTCTTGTTCAGAAAATTTGGCTATAAAATATTCTTGCTTAGATAATGAAATGAAAAAAGAATTTTTTGATTGTAAAGAAAATAATCAAATTTGTGAAGGTGGAGCTTGTATAACAGCACTTTGTGAAGAAACAGATGATGGGAAGGATTACGGTAACAAAGGAGTTATGAATTTTAACAATGAAATGTATGAAGATTATTGTACAGGAGACAAAGTAACAGAATTTTATTGTTTTGAAGGTTTTTTTAAAGAAGTTGAATTTGATTGCTCATCTAAGGGAGGAAAATGTAAGAACGGAGAGTGTTATATCCCTGATTGTGAAGACGGTGATAATGGTGAAAATTATTGGTACAAATCAGCTGTAACAATTGGAGATAATAAAAACTTTGATGAATGTATTAATGAAAATAATCTTAAAGAATACTATTGCAAAAATAATAAATTAGCTTTAAAAGAATATGATTGTTCAGATGTTGATATGTTTTGTTCACAAGGAAAATGTGAATCTGATTTGTCTAAAGCTACATGTTTTTTGGGTGCAGGAACTTTTGATGATTCAAATGATGAAAGATCAATTTATCATGGAAGTAATGATGGACAAAAATATACAAAATCAGAATGTATAAACAAATACTTTTTGAAAAATGAAATTTCTAAAGATTATCCTTGTGGAGAACGAATTGTAGACGATAGACCTATTATAAATTATAAAAATGCTCAATGGTTTACTGATCCGTTTGATAAAGAAATAATTTATGAAGATTTTTGTGATAGATCTGTAACTGTTGAAAATTGTGTTGTACTATCAGATCCAAGTTTTAATATTTTTCTTAAAGGTTCAGTTATGAAAGGAAATGAAGAATTTACTGATTATTGTGATGATTCTGAGACTTTAATAGAATATATTTGTTTAGGAGATGGTTTAGTTGAAGATGAACACGATTGTACCATATATGGAAGAGTATGCAAAAACGGAAAATGTGTTGAAGAAGAGGAAGAACGGCCACAAGATCCAGAATCAGAAGATCCACCTGAAGAACCTTTGGATTATATTGAATTAAATGAGTGTGATTTTATTGCAAATGGTGGAGAATATAAGCTTACAAGTGATTTGCAAATTGACATGTCAGAATACAAGTGTTTAGATGTTTTTGCTGAAAATATTGTAATTGATTGTGATGGTCATACAATTAGAGGAAATCTTGATAATAAACCAAGTTCTTATGAGTATGGAATTAATATAAATAGTGATACAAACGTTGTTGTAAAAAATTGTAATATTGAAAATGTGTGGAACGGAATATGGGCAGATGTTATGAGTGATTCTGAAATTCTTGATAATGAAATTACAGACACAAAAACAGGTATTGGTTTAAATATTAATACAGAGAATAATTTGATTAAAGGAAATAAAGTGACAAACTCAGAGTATGGTATTGATCTTAGAGGAGCAGGTACAACAACAATAGAAAATAACATCATTCAAAATAATGAAAATGGTGTACAATGCTATACAATAGCAACTCATAGTTTTAGTAGCAATACAATAACTGGAAATACTCAAGATTGCGATTATTGTACCGGGTGTAGTTGAAATGATTATATTTGGAATGAATTTGCCATTGCAGGAATTTATGTTACTAGGGTTAATTGTCTTTTTAATTTATATTCCAATTTCAATAGGAGTAATTATTTACCTTTTATTTAGGATTAAAAAACTAAAAACTAAGGAGAATTAATCAATTTTCTTTCCACAACTTTTAAATAACTTCACTTCTTGCAAAGGTTCTATGTTTAAGGATCATAAAAAAAAGCAACTTAAGACAACTTGGCAAAAAATTTGGTATTTTATTTGGGAAGATGACTCTATTTGGAGTTGGATAGTTAATATTGTTTTAGCCTTTGTTTTAATTAAATTTATAATTTATCCAGGACTTGGTTTATTATTTGGAACATCCCATCCTGTTGTTGCAGTTGTGTCTGGTAGTATGGAACATAAAATTACATATAATGATAAACTTAAATTAAATATGTGTGGGAAAACTTATGATGAAAAGATTCCAGTAGATTTTGATGTTTTTTGGGATGAATGTGGAGAATATTATAGGAGTTATGATATTAATAAAAATGATTTTAAGAGTTTTTCAATGCATAATGGATTTAATACAGGTGATATTATTGTGTTATTTGGGAGAAAAACTAATAAATTGGAAGTAGGAGATATTATAGTTTTTAGAGCTAATCAACCAGATCCAATTATTCATAGAATTGTTAAAGTTTGGACTAACGAAGGAAAATATCATTTTCAAACAAAAGGAGATCATAATTCTGAATCAATTTCATATGAAAAAGTTTATGAAATAGATATTTTGGAAGATAGAGTTATAGGAAAAGCAGTTTTAAGGATTCCATATTTAGGATACATTAAAATATGGTTTATAGATTTACTTAGAGTATTACATTTAGAAAACTCAGTTGGAGGATTATTTAATTAAAATGATGTTTTGTCCAAAATGTGGGTCAATAATGACTCCAAAAAAAGAAAAAGGGAAAAATTCCTTAGTTTGTTCTTGTGGTTATACAAATAAAAAAGCAGAAAAAATAGAACTTAAAGAAGAAATAAAAGAAATAAAAGAAATTGAAGCTATTGAAGAGGAAGTAGAAATTTATCCTTTAGTTGAAAGCGATGAATGTGCAAAATGTGGGCATAAAAAAGCATATTTTTGGGAAATACAAACAAGAGCTTCAGATGAACCAGCAACAAAATTTCTCAAATGTCAGAAATGCAAGCATATTTGGCGAGATTATAAATGAACAATATTAGATTTGAAAACGCTAAACCTATAAAAGGTTATAAATGTGTTGACATGCATTATCATACAACTTTTAGTGATGGAACTAGTTCTACAGACGAAATTTTAAAAAAAATTAGAAAAAAAGGTATCGGTGTTTCTATAACAGATCACACAGAAATAAAGGGTAGTGTAGAAATATTTAAGAAAAAAAAAGAAAGTGATTTTATAATTCCTGGAATTGAAGTTATGTCAAAAAAAGGTTTTGACGTTCTTTTTTATTTTTATGATGTAGAAACCTTAGTTGAATTTTATAAAAAAGAAATTGAACCATATAAAGATCAAAGTATTCGTAATATGAAAACAACACTTTCATTTATGGAAATTGTGAGTCTTAGAAAAAAATACAAATGTATTGCTTCTTTAGCACATCCTTTTGGATATACAATTAGAGCTAAACCATTAGATATTGAGAATCAAGGAGATATATTTAGCAAAGTAGATGCTATTGAAGTTATTAATGGAAGTAATAATCCTAAATTAAATATTAAAGCATTGGATCTTCAAAAGAAAACTAAGTTAGGTTACACAGGTGGAAGTGATGGACATTGTTTAAAATATCTAGGAAACACATTAACTTGCGTTAAAGCTAGAAACATAAAAGAATTTTTGGATGGTATTAAACAAAAGAAATGTATAGTAATAGGAAGAGAACCGAGATTAGGAAGAAATGAAGTTTATTTTTATTATTTTTTTGCAAAACTTAAGCAAAAATGGAATTCAAAGAAAACATAGCAATAATTGTAAAACCTAATTCATCTAAAAATGAATTAATTGGGTTTGATAAAGATAAAAATGCATATAAAGTAAATATTAAAGCATCTCCAGAAAATAACAAAGCAAATATTGAGATTATAAAATTTTTTTCTAAATTATCAAAAAAAAAAGTTAAGATTATTTCAGGTCAAACAAGTAAAAAGAAAATTCTCAAGTTTATTGATAATTTTTAAAAACAAAAATTATCAAAGATTTGTTTTAAAATCTTTGATTTAAAAACAACCTATTGATTAGAGTATTCTTCAATATCCTGTGAAACAAAATCAAGTTTTATTCCAGCGTTTTCAAATAATTTTTCAGATTCAAGTCCTCTATGATATTTTTTTTCACAAACAACTCTGATAATACCTGCATTAATTATCATTTTTGCGCAGGTATAGCATGGAGTCATTTTACAATACAATGTAGCGTTATTTATTGCAACACCAAGTTTAGCAGCTTGACAAATTGCATTTTGTTCAGCATGAGTTGTTCTTACACAATGTTGGCTTTTTGTACCTTTTGAATGTTCAACTGTTTTCATTAGATGACCAATTTCATCACAATGAGGAATACCTTTAGGACTACCAACATAACCAGTTACTAATAACTGTTTATCACGAGCAATAACACAACCGGATTTTCCTCTGTCACAAGTAGCTCTTTTAGCAATAGCATGACTAATTTCCATGAAATATTCATCCCAACTAGGTCTACTCATTTTGTTCCTCCAACCATTCAGTAAATTTATCTAAGTTTTTTTCAAAATCAAACATTGTTCCTACATTATATAGAGTATAATCTGCAATTGCTATAGGTCCAGCTTTATGCAAATTTTCAATTTCCATTTTGTCTCTTTTAATTCCTTGTTCTCTAGTTAATGGTCTAACGTCTCTATCTAATAGTCTTTCATATCTAAGTTCAGGAGGTGTGTAAATAGCTAGAACAATCATTTTAGGAAATTTTTCTTTTAATAATAAATATTCTTCCCAACTATAAAGTCCGTCTAAAATAACATTTGTTTTTTCTAAAGCGTCTTCAATTTTAGGTAGATTCATTTTAGCATATGCAGCCATTCCATATTTTGCTCTTAATTCTTCTCTTTCTTTTTTTTCATTTTCTTCAGTTAAAGAAAGACCTTTTTTTTGTAAAAGTTCATCAGTAATATCTCCAAATCTGATTCTTTTATAACCTAATTTTTCAATCATTCTTGTAACAACACTTTTTCCAGATCCAGCCATTCCAACAGTTGCAATTAGTTTCATGATTATTTAGATTAGAATTAAATTTAAAAAAGTTACCTAATAGTATTAAGGATTAAACTTTTGAATGTGCACTAATTAATTTTAATTTATATTTACTATTCAAACAAATCTTTTTAAATCAAGATTTTTTTAGATAACAAGGGAAAACATAATGAAAGAAAAATTTCGACAAAAAATTTTAAAGCTTAGAAAAGAATTTGAAAAAGACGGATTATCAAAGTTTAATATTGAAATAAAAAATAAAGTTTTGAATTTACAAGAATATATTAATTCAAATATTGTTTGTTTTTATGTTTCTTTTGAGTCAGAAGTTCAAACACATGATTTAATTAAATCTTCTTTGGAATCAGGAAAGAGAATTATTGTTCCTTATGTTGATAAAAAAGAAATTTATTTGTCAGAATTAAAAAATTTTAATAATTTAGATTTAGGAAAATTTGGAATACTTGCTCCAAAAAAAGAATTTGTAAAACCTTTTGATATAACAAATGTTGAAGCAATAATAATTCCAGGAATTGTTTTTGATAAATTAGGACATAGAATCGGATTTGGAGGAGGATATTATGATAAATTACTCAGAGATTCAAAAGCAATTAAGATTGCATTATGCTATGATTTTCAATTGTTTGAAAAAATTCCTTACGAAGAACATGATATTCCTGTGGATATAATTATTACTGAAAAACAAATTATTAGAGTGAATGATTAAAAATGGATATAGATGGGAGAAAATTATCAAAAAAAATTAAAGATCAAATAAAGATTAAAGTAGAAAAATTAGAAAAAAAACCTGGTCTTGCTGTAGTTTTAGTTGGAGAAAATTCTGCTTCACAAGTTTATGTTAGAAATAAAGAAAGAGCGTGTCAAAAAGTTGGATATTATTCTAGAAAAATTAATTTACCAGTTGAAACAACACAGGAAGAATTACTAAACTTGATTGAAGAATTAAATAATGATGAACTAATTCATGGAATCTTAGTTCAACTTCCTTTACCTAATCACATTGATTCTGAAAAAATTATTTTAACAATTGATCCAAAAAAAGATGTAGACGGATTTCATGCATTAAATATGGGAAATTTACTAATAGGTAAAAAAACCATCATTCCATGTACACCAAAAGGAATTATTGAATTAATAAAAAGTACGGGAATAGAAATATCTGGAAAAAATGCAGTGGTTATTGGTCGAAGTAACATTGTAGGAAAACCAATTTCATTATTACTTATGAAAAATAATGCAACTATAACTATTTGTCATTCAAAAACTTTAGATTTAAAGAAACATTGTTTAAACGCAGATATTATTGTTGCTGCAATAGGAAAACCTAATTTTGTTACCGAAGATATGGTAAAAAAAGGTTGTGTAGTTATTGATGTAGGAATTAATAGACTTGATGATGGAAGTTTATCTGGTGATGTTGATTATATCAATGTAAAAAATAATTCATCATATATAACTCCAGTTCCTGGAGGTGTAGGTCCTATGACAATTGCAATGCTAATGCAAAACACATTAGAATGTTATAAAGAAATAGAAAAACTTGAGTGAAAAAAATGAAACCAATAAATGAAGTTGCTAAAGAATTAGAATTAAAAGAAATTATTCCTTATGGAGATAAGTTTGCAAAAATAAATCATAAATTAGTTGATAGTTTACCTAACAAAAATTGTAAATTAATTTTAACAACAGCTATAACACCTACAAAGGCAGGAGAAGGTAAAACAACTACAACAATTGCTTTAGGACAAGCGTTTGCACAAATGGGAAAAAAAGCAATTATAGCTTTAAGAGAACCATCTTTAGGACCTGTGTTTGGAGTTAAAGGAGGAGGTGCTGGTGGAGGAAAATGTAGAATTGAACCTATGGAAGAAATTAATCTTCATTTTACTGGTGATATACATGCAATTACTTCAGCAAATAATTTACTTAGTTCAATGATTGATAATCATATTTTTCAAGGAAATGAATTAAGTATTGATAAAGTTGTTTGGAAAAGAGTTCTAGATATGAATGACCGAGCTCTGCGAAAAATACTTGTTAATTCAGGTGGAAAACCTATTAAAGGAACATATGAAACTGGATTTGAAATTACTGCAGCATCAGAAGTTATGGCTGTTCTATGTTTATCAAGTGATTTAAATGATTTGAAAAGAAGACTTGGGAATTTAATTATTGGTTATGATAATACAGGTAAAACATTACATGCAAAAGATCTTAATGCTCAAGGTTCAATGTCAGTATTGCTTAAAGATGCTATTAATCCAAATTTAGTACAAACTGTTGAAGGAAGTCCTGCTATTGTTCATGGAGGACCTTTTGCAAATATTGCTCATGGATGTAATTCAATTATTGCAACTAAATTAAGTTTAAAATTAGCAGATTACGTGATTACTGAAGGAGGATTTGGTTCAGATTTAGGAGCAGAAAAATTTTTAGACGTAAAATGTAGAGTTGCTAATTTAAAACCTGATGCTGTCGTATTAGTTGCTACAGTTAGAGCAATTAAAGAACATGGAGACGGAGATTTAGAAAAGGGATTCTTTAATGTAAAAGAGCATATTAAAATTATAAAAAATTTTGGATTACCTTTTGTTGTAGGAATTAATAAATTTTCAGATGACACAGATCAAGAAATTGAAACTTTGAAAAATTTATGTAATGATCAAGGTGTAAAAGTAGAAATGCATTCAGGATTTATTGATGGTGGAAAAGGAGCAATAGAATTAGCTAAAGCAGTTATAGACACAATTGAAAATAGTGTAAATAATTTTAACTTTATTTATCCAGACAATGCAACTATCAAGGAAAAAATTGAACTAGTTGCAAAAAAAGTTTATGGTGCAATTGGTGTTGATTACACTGATAAAGCAGAAGAAAAAATTAAATTATATAGTGAAGAATTTAAAAGATATCCAATTATAATGGCAAAAACACCTTTATCTTTATCAGATAATAAAAAAGCAGGTGGATGTGCAAAAGATTTTAGAATTACAGTTAGAAATTTGACTGTAAAAAATGGTGCAGAATTTATTGTTGTTTATTTAGGAAAAATCATGACAATGCCTGGACTTAGTAAAAAACCAGCAGCTCTAGATATAGATTTAATTGATGGAGAAATTAAAGGACTTTTTTAATTTCTTCTCTAATTTTAATTATTAGTTCTTCATCAAATTCTTTTTTTGACCAAGTCGGAACAGTTCCAAATGTTGGATCATGCCAATTCAGATTTGCATAAGTTCTATCTTTTTTGTATCTAGGAATAACATGAAAATGTAAATTATGAAGTGCATTTCCAAGCTGCAGATAATTGTACCTATCAGGTTGCCAAATTTTATCTAGGGCATCTTGATATTTTTTCATTATGTTTTGTAAATCAAGAAGTTCATCGCTTGTTAAATCAGTAATTTTTTCAACAGGTCTTTTACAAAATATAATAACACTTCCAATTGTATGTTGTCTATAACTAACTTCAAGTGTCCAAAAAGTAGATTCATGAATTATTCCAGCAGCGTAATTATTATTCTTATCCCAAAATCTTTCCATCTTGCTTAACTAATATTTTTTCATATATTTAAACATACGTCTAAAATATGGCATGTACCAAATAATATGAAAAATTGTAAGAATAGCCATTACTACTCCAAATTCAACATGCCAATACATCATATTAATTGGAAAATTTAAGAACCATCCAAAATTAATTTTGAAAACTAACATTACGCCAAGTCCACCTGAGACAATAAAAGATATTAGTAATAAATAATTCCATAATTTAATATGAGATCGAAGTTTCATAATTTTTTTCTTTGTAAGAATATAAGTTGTTAGATATAATAATGTAGAGATAATAAATATTGGAATCATAATATATGGTTTTTTTGTTTTTGTTATGGAAATTCTTTTTTCATTATTATCTTCTTTTATTACTTGAGGTTCATTTAGAGATTTAAGTGATCCAGCAACTTCTTTTGCTACACTAGGTTCTAACCCATAATTATCATGTAATTCTTGGAAATTTGTACTACAATGAATATTTACCCCTGGATATTTTTCTTTTAATGCAGCTGCATATTGATGAGCATTAATACTGTAAAGATCAGCAACTTCTTCAACAGTTTTAGTTTTTAATTCTTTTCCAGTTATAAAATCATAGTGTACTTCTTTAGCAATTTGTTCTTGATTTGAAGTATCTGAAGAAACACTATTAATGGTAGGATTTGTTTGTGAGTGATCACATAAATCATCACTATTTGTGTCTATATATTTTCCACATGTTCCAGGAAATTCTTCATCAATTTCACCATATGGACAATCATCCCATTGAGCATAACCTACAAAACTAAATAATATCATTATTAAAATTAAAATTTTTGATTTCATGTGTTTTTTGATTTTATCTTAAGTTTATAAATCTTACATTCAATATTAGTTTTAAGAGTTTAAAATATTTATTCAATTAGTTTTATTAAGAATTAAATCTTAGTATTTTTAATGGATCCTGAATTAATTAAAGAAATTAAAGAAGTTCAAGAGGAACATGAAGAATTAAAAAAAGAGGAATCAAAATTATTTAAAACACTTAAACGGATTTATGTTATTATTATTGCTTTAGTTTTACTTTCTCTTTTACTTATTAACACACAAACAGGATATCATTTGGTATCATTAGTATCAGGAAAACTTGTTAGTTCGCAGTTAAATGAAGATTATTCATTTGATTTAAAACAAGGTGGAAAAGTGTATTTTGATGAATTAGTATGGAAACAATTGTCTTACATCTACGAAAATAATCAAAAACATGAATTTAAAGTATGTGTAACTGGAGAAAAAGTAAATAATTCATACTATGCAACTGGAATTTATGAACCTTACATTTACAAACAAGATGTTTTTTCAGTAACTTCTCAACCATGCAATTCTTCAACAATAATCTCATTACATAGTCATCCGCCATTAAGTTGTGTTTTTTCGCAGCAAGATATGAGATCTTATGAAATGTTTCAAACAATTAATAAAGATGGAATTGTAGGATTAATGTGTGATTGGGATACTTTAACTTTTTACAAATCCAACTAAGTGTGAATTATTTAAGCACATAATAACACTACTTCGTTTTATTTATTAATAAATACTACATTTGATTAAATACTACATTTAAATTATCTAATCTTATATTATAACAAAGGTGAAAAATAAATGAAAATCCAAACAATAAATCCAGCTACAAAACAAATATTAAACGAGTATGATTATATGACTAAACAGGAAATTCTAGATACGTTGAGTAAGTCAAAAACTGCGTTTGAATCATGGAAAGAATTGACATATGATCAAAGAAAAAAATATTTTTCTGAATTATCGGAATTTTTAGAGCAAAATAAAGAAGAATATGCAAAATTAATGACAAATGAAATGGGAAAACCTATTAAAGAATCAATTGCAGAAGTAAAAAAATGTGCACATCTATCAGAATTTATTTCAGAAAATGCTGAACCTTGGTTACAGCCTGAAAAATTTAAAGCTGATGGGAAAGAACATTTAGTTAGATTTGATCCATTAGGTCCAATTTTACTTATTATGCCTTGGAATTTTCCCTTTTGGCAAGTATTTAAAGTTGCTTTACCTCCATTATTTGCAGGAAATACCATTATTTTGAAACATGCAAAAAATGTTACAGGAACAGCATTAAAAATTAATGAAATTTTTGAAAGAATTTTTCCAAAAAATGTTTTCAGAACTGTTGTTAGTGATCATGAAACTATAAATGAATTAATATCTAAAGATGAATTAGTAGGAGTTTCTTTAACAGGAAGTGTATCAGCTGGCAAAAGAATTGCTGCACAAGCTGGAAAATATTTAAAAAAAACAGTTATGGAATTAGGTGGAAGTGATCCCCTTATTGTTTTAGAAGATGCAGACATTAAAAAAGCAGCAAAAGGTGCTGTTTTAGGAAGAACTTTGAATGGAGGTCAAGTTTGTATTGCTTCAAAAAGAATAATTGTTCATAAAAACATTGAAGAAGAATTTAAAAAAGAGTTTGTTGAAGAAATGAAGAAACTTAAAATTGGTGATCCACTTGATTATAATACAGATATAGGCCCACTTGCAAATGAAAATGCTGTAAAAGATATGGAAAATTTTGTTGAAAATGCTGTAAATTTGGGCGCAAGAATTTTAACTGGTGGAAAGAGATTAAAGAGAGAAGGATTTTTCTTTGAACCTACAATTCTTGATTCAACAACACCGGAAATGGATGCCGTATGTTTAGAAACTTTTGGTCCTGTAGCTCCAATTATAATTGCAGATTCAAATGAAGAAGCAATTGTAATTGCTAACAATTCCGAGTTTGGATTAAGTGCATCTATTTGGACAAAAGATTTAGAAAAAGGTAAAAATTTTGCTTCAAAAATAGAAGCAGGATCTGTTTTTATTAATTCAATTTCTAAGACACATCCAAATCTTCCTGTTGGAGGAATAAAAAATAGTGGTTTTGGTAGAGAATTATCTAGATTTGGAATTAGAGAATTTACAAATATTAAATCTGTGAATGTGTATGAGGGATAAAAATGAAAGCATCAGATTTATTTGTTAAACAATTAGAGAAAGAAGGAGTAGAATATATTTTTGCAGTTCCTGGTGAGGAAAATTTAGATTTATTAGAAAGTATTAGAAAATCTAAAATTAAGTTAATTGTAACAAGGCATGAACAAGCAGCAGGTTTTATGGCTGCAACATATGGAAGATTAACAGGAACACCAGGTGTTGCTCTTTCAACACTTGGCCCTGGTGCAACAAATTTTGTTACAGCAGCAGCATATGCGCAGTTAGGAGGTATGCCGTTTTTAATGATTACAGGTCAAAAACCCATTAAAGATTCTAAACAAGGAAGTTTTCAAATTATTGACACAGTTGATATGTTTCAAGAATTAACAAAATATAATAAGCAAATTTTGAGTGGAGTTTCAATTCCTAGTTCTATTAGAGAAGCATTTAGATTAGCGTCAGAAGAAAAACCAGGAGCTGTTCATTTAAGTTTACCTGAAGATGTTGCTAAAGAAAAAATAAAAGAATTCAATCTAATTGAACCTCCAACAACAAGAAGGCCAGTAGCTGAAATTAAATCAATAAAAAAAGCAGTTGAGATGATTCAAAACTCTAAACATCCATTAATATTAATAGGTGCAGGAGCTAATAGGAAAAGAACATCAAATATGTTAAATGAATTCATTGAAAAAACAAAGATTCCTTTTTTTAATACTCAAATGGGTAAAGGAGTAGTTGATGAACGTCACGAATTATTTTTAGGAACTGCAGCCTTATCAAATAATGATTTTGTACATTGCGCTATTGATCAAGCAGATCTAATCATAAATGTTGGTCATGATGTAGTTGAAAAACCACCTTTTTTAATGAAAGAAGGTCAAAAAGTTATTCACATTAATTTTTATTCAGCATCAGTAAATAATGTTTATTTTCCTCAACATGAAGTGATTGGTGATATTGCTAACGCTATATGGCAAATTAAAGAATTAATTATTCCAAAGAATTGGGATGTATCTAATTTTTTAAAGATTAAACAAAAACAAAAACAAAATTTTAAAGAATTACAAGGTCACCGAGGTTATCCAATTTTACCTCAAGAGGTAGTATGGTCTCTAAGAAATATTCTTGATGAAAATTCAATCATTGCATTAGATAATGGGATGTATAAATTATGGTTTGCAAGAAATTATAATGCCTATAAACCTAATACTTTACTTTTGGATAATGCTTTAGCAACAATGGGTGCAGGTCTTCCTAGTGCAATTACAGCTTCATTAATTAATCCAGAAAAAAAAGTTGTTGCTGTTGTTGGAGATGGAGGGTTTATGATGAATTCTCAAGAACTTGAAACTGCAATAAGATTAAAACTTAATTTAACAATTATAATTTTAAATGATTCTGGATATGGTATGATTAAATGGAAGCAACAAAATATGAATTTTAAAAATTTTGGGCTTGATTTTAATAATCCTGATTTTGTGAAATATGCGCAAAGTTATGGAGCATATGGTTACCAAATAAAAAAACAGGACAATTTTAAAGAAAAAGTCAATGAAATAATAAATATGAAAGGTATAAAAATTTTTGATGTACCTATTGATTATTCAAATAATAAAAAAGTTCTTTTTGAAGACTTAAAAAAAATTAATTGTAAAAAATAATAAATAATTAAGAAACACTTTTTATTACTCTTTTAATTATACTTGCACTTTTTCTAAGTTGTTTTTGTTCATTTTTGTCTAGATGTAAATGTATTCTTTCTTTGACTCCTTTTTTTGTAAGAACACATGGAATACTTAAACATATATTTTTTACACCATAATAATTATCAACATGACATGATATTGGATATATTTTATGTTGATTTTGTAATATGTCTCTAACTATATCTCTAACAACAAGACCAATGGCATAATACGTTGAACCTTTTCTATTAAGAATTTCATATGCAGCATTTTTTGTTTCTTTAAACAATTGATTTAGTTTTCTTTTATCATATTTTTTAAAATCTTTTAATTTAATTCCTGCAATATTTGCACTACTCCAAACAGGGAATTCAGAGTCACCATGTTCACCTAAAATATATGCATGAACACTTGTTGGATTTACATTGTAATACTCACCTAGTAATTGTCTAAATCTTGCTGTGTCAAGTGTTGTTCCAGTTCCAAAGACTCTGTTTGTTGGGAATTTTGACCATTTTAATCCTAAATAAGTTAAAACATCTAAAGGATTAGTTACCATTAAAATTATACAATTTTTATTGTATTTTGTTATTCCTTCAATAATACTTTTTAGAATTTTAGCATTTGTTTTTGTTAAATCTAATCTAGTGTCACCTGGTTTTTGATGAGCACCTGCGGTTACAACAACAATGTCTGCGTTTTTACATAGAGTATAAGAATCACCATATGTAACTTTTGTATATGGTGTAAATAAATTACCGTGAACTAAATCAAGAGCTTCACCTTTAGCTTTTTCTTTATTAATATCAATTAATGCAATTTCGTTAGCGCTTCCTTCAATAAAAAGAGCATATGCACAGGTACTTCCTACAAATCCTGCACCAATAATAGCGACTTTAGACATATTACCACCTCAATGAGATTATATTATTTATTTGCTTTAAAAAATTTATCCTTTATTGTTTACAATGCAATAATTTTATAAATTTAAAATTTCTATTTCTAAATATGATTAAAGAATCAAAATTTTCAATTTCAAGTTTATTAGGTCTATTATTTTTAATTTTATCACTTGTAGTTTCACCAAATGCAGTGTATTCAACAACTTTTTCATTGGTACTATTATGTACTTCAATAACAATTTATTTTTCTTCACCAATAATTCAATTGGTTTTTAATTTAAAACAGGATAATATGGAAAAATTAAATTCAAAAACTCCAAATGAAACGTTTTTGCTAATTTTTATCATTTTTTTAAGCATATCATTAATTAGCTCTTTATTTACAGGGAATTTATTTTTGATTGGAAGATTTAGAGCAGGAGTTATAAGTATAAATAATAATCCTTCTTTCTTTTTTACAGTTCTATACTGTGCATTTGTAGTTGATCTTGCATCTATTGCTACATTTATATCAATTAATAAAAATTGATTTTAAACCAACAATTTATAACCTAAATACACTTTTTAAGAAATGTAAATGGCAAAGGAAAAAAGATCTGCATTTATTTTTGTTATATTACTTTTACTTGCAGTAGGATGGACAATATTTCTTTTTTATTTTGGTATTGATGGAATTATTGCAAAGACGGGAATTCATAGTCCTTATATTTTAATTTTCATAGTCGCACTTACAACTGGTGCATCTATGTTTACAACTAGTTCTTTTTATGTTACTCTTTCACTTATCGCACTTCAAGGATATAATCCTTGGTTACTTGGTTTGATATCAGGAACAGGTATAATGCTTGGAGATACATTTTTTTATTATTTAGGAAAAGAAGCAAGATATTTAGATTGGTTTGTTAAAACTAAATTCTACAAAAAATTATGTTCTTTCGTTATAAGTAAACCTAAACACGTAATTCAAATATTTGTTTTTTTATATGCAGCAATTAGTCCTTTTCCTAATGATATTATAATGATGATTTTAGGAGCTACTAATTATAAGTATAAAGATTTTATAATTCCATTATTTTTTGGAGATGTTTTATTTATGACATTTGCTGCTTTTGTTCCAGGTTTATTTATTTAATATTTTGTTTAATTAATGCTCTTAATTATCCAAAAATATTTATATGTGCTTTTGATATAAAACTTATATGCAGCAACTTGTGGGGAGACTTGAGAAAGAAGATCTTGATTTGTTTATTAAATCTTTAAAGTGTGAAGTCTATGCTCCTGTTAAAAAAGATGATATTAGATTTGAAAAAATAACTAGTGCAGATGAAATATATTTTAAATCTCCTTCTGATTTTCCACTTAAACAATATTTTTTTAGATCTAAGGAAGTTTTGTTTGAGTTTAATCATGGAAAACTTCGAGAAAAAATACCTAAAGTAAATCAAAGAGTGTTTATAGGACCTAGATTATGCGATATAAATGCAGTTTTTAGACAAGATTTTATTTTTATAAAAGAATATGATGATCCGTTTTACAAAGCACAAAGAAAAAATTCAATTATTATAGGTTATCATTGTAATGAGATACCTTCTAAATATTGTTTTTGTGGATCAATGGAACTTGAGGAAGTTTATGATGCCATGCTTTTTGATAAGGGAGAATATTTTTTAATTGAAATTAGAAGTGAAGAAGCAAAAAAAATTCTACAAAAGTTCATAAAATCAACAAAAGAAACAATAACAGCTGAAGACAAAAAAATTGATACTGATAGATTACAAAAAAAGGATATATCAAAATTAAAAGATCATAAAGATTGGAAAAAAGGTGTTGACGATTGTTTAAGTTGCGCTGCATGTACTGTTATGTGTCCGACTTGTTATTGTCATGAAATTAATGATGAAGTATCAATAAGTGATTTACAAAAAGGAGAAAGGTATAGAGAATGGTCTTCTTGTCAACTTGATTCATTTACTAGAGTTGCAGGTGATCATGTTTTTAGAAATAAAAGGGAAGACAGATTCAAGCATAGAATTTATCATCAATTGGTTTACTTTAAAGAAAGATATGGATTAAATATGTGTGTCGGTTGTGGTAGATGTATTAAACTATGTCCTACAACAATTGATTTTGTAGATATAATTAATAAAATGAAATAAAAATGGGAAGTAAATATTTACCTAGATCCGTAAAAGTAGTTAGTAATAAAATTGAATCTGCTGATACTTTTTCAATTGTTTTAGATTGGAAAATAAAACATGATCCTGGTCAGTTTGTTCAAATTAGTATTCCGGGAATTGGTGAAGCACCAATCTCAATTGCGTCATATTCAAAAAAACATATTCAATTAACAATACGAAAAGTAGGTAATGTTACAAATAGTTTATCTAAATTAAAAAAAGGAGATAGAGTTTTTGTTAGAGGGCCTTATGGGAGTGGTTATCCACTAGAAGAAGTTAAAGGAAAAGATGTAATCTTTATAGGTGGTGGATGTGGTGTTGCTCCATTAAAAGGAGGAATAGAATATTTAGAAAAATATAGAAAACATTTTGGAGAAGTATTTTTATTTGTTGGATATAGAAGTCCAGGAGACATATTATTTGAAGATAAGCATGATGATTGGAAAAAAGATTTTCATTTGTTTGTTAGTGTTGATAAATTACCAAGTAAAACATGTTATAGTGGAAATGTTGGATTTATTACTGAATTAGTTGAAAATCAAAAGTTCACTGCAAAAAATAAAGTAGTTTTTATGTGTGGTCCACCAATAATGATGGAAAAAACAATTGAAATTTTAAAGAAAAAAGGAATAAAAGAAGATCAAATCTATGTTAGTTCTGAAAGACTAATGTATTGTGCATTTGGTTTATGTTGTCATTGTATGATTGAAGGAAAACTAACTTGTTTAGATGGTCCAGTGTTTAAACTTAGTGAGGTGAAGAATTTTTAGATGAAACCTGTTCTTAAAAAAATTAAAGAAATTGTTCACCCAAAAAAAGCAGAACCTAAATTAAAAGTTGGAATATATGGATTGACTGGATGTGCAGGATGTCAATTGAGTGTTGTATTTAATGAAGATGATATATTGGATGTTTTTGAAATAGTAAGTATTACAGCATTTCCATTTTTTAAAGGACACAATATTCACGATGTAGATATTGCTATTGTTGAAGGGTTAGTTGCAAGTAATGATGATTTAGAAAAATTAAAAGAAATTAGAAGCAAAGCAAAAAAAGTAATTGTTTTAGGTGCATGTGCACATACAGGATGTATACCCGCTTATAGGAAATGGACATTAAAAGAAGACTATGAACATTTGATTTATAAAAAAAATAAAGATATACAAGATGTAGATCCTACACCAATTGATGCACATGTAGAAATTGATTATGTTATTCCAGGTTGTCCTCCAAATGGAAAACAAATTTTACATGTTTTGAAAAGTGTAGCGAGTGGTAAACTTCCAGTTCCAAATTTAAAACCAGTTTGTGTTGAATGTAGGGAAAGAGGAAATAAATGTTTATTGTTACTAGGAAAACCTTGTATGGGTCCAATAACAACAGGTGGATGTGATTCTGTTTGTACTAATTCAGGATTTGAATGTTGGGGATGTAGAGGACCTAGTGAAGATCCTAATTATGAAGTGTTTGTTAGACTTTTAAGAAATAAAGGTTATGAAGATGATTTTATAAAAACTAGATTAAAAATTTTTTCAGGATTAAAGAGAATTAACATTGATGAGGCTTTTAAACAAAAATGACACACACAATAAATCTTAATCATATAACAAAAATTGAAGGACATGCTAAATTAGCAATTGAAATAGAAAAAAATAAAGTAAAAAAATGTGAATTGTCTTCAATTGAAGGGTCTAGATATTTTGAAGGATTAGTTAAAGGAAAAAAATATTTTGAGGCTCATGAAATAACTTCAAGAATTTGTGGAATTTGTAGCTGTGCACACACTGTTGCAGCAAATACAGCAGTTGAAAGAGCTTTAGGAATTGAACCAACTCATCAAACAAAATTATTAAACAAATTATTAATGCTTGGAGAAAGAATTAGGAGCCACGCAGCTCATTTGTTTTTTTTGGCTTTGCCTGATTATTTAGGTTATGAATCTGCAATTGCAATGCTTCCTAAATATAAAAATGAAGTTCAATCTGCTTTAAGAATGATGAAAGCAGGAAATGAAATTGTAAGACTTGTAGGTGGAAGAGATATGCACCCAGTTGCTGCTGCTGTAGGAGGTTACAGAAATATTCCTTCAAAAGAAAAATTAATGGAGTTAGTTGAATCTATTAAAAAATTAAAATTAGAAGCAAATGCGACAGTTGAATTGTTTTCAAAATTAAAATTATATGATTATGAACATAAATGTGAATTTTTTTCTTTGCAAGATTCTAAAGAATATGCAATGCTTGAAGGACCATTAGTTTCAGAAAAATCAAAATTTGAACAGCATGAATATTTGGATTATTTTAAAGAATATCATTCAAAATATTCAACAGCTAACTTTGTTGTTAAGGATAATAAACCGTACATGACTGGGGCTCTTGCTAGGATGAACAATAATTTTGAAATGTTAAGTGAAGACGCTAAATTAGCAGTCAAAAAATCAGGCATAGAATTTCCTAATTTAAATCCATTTACAAATAATTTTTGTCAAGCAGTTGAATTAATACATTGTATGGATGAAGTAATAAAACATTCAGTTGATTATGAAGAAATTGAAGAACATATATTAAAACCTGTTACAAATACAGGTAGAGGAGTTGCAGCAATTGAAGTTCCTAGAGGAATTTTATTTCATGATTACACAATTGAAGATGGGACTATAATTAAAGCAAATATTATAACTCCAACTGCTCAAAATTTAAAAGTTATGGAAGATGAAATTAAAGAAATGCTTCCAAGTCTTTTAAAATTAAAAGATGAAGAAAAAATTAATTTAGAAATTGAAAAATTAATTAGAGCATATGATCCATGTTTTTCATGTAGTAGTCATTTTCTTGAAGTAAAATGGAAGAAAAAATGAAACTTGTAAGTGCTTGTTTACTTGGTGTAAATTGCAGATATAATGCAGAAGAAAAATCAAATGATAGAGTTCTTGAATTACAAAAAAAAGAACTTTTAATTCCTGTTTGCCCTGAGCAGTTAGGTGGTTTACCTACACCTAGAGAGGCAGCAGAACAAAAAGAAGGAAGGGTTATTGGGAAAAGTGGGAAAGATTATACAACCGAATTTACTAAAGGAGCAAATGAAGTTTTGAAAATTGCAAAATTGAATAATATATCTGAAGCAATTTTAAAACAAAGAAGCCCCTCTTGTGGTTCAGGAAAAGTTTATGATGGAAGTTTTACAAAAACTATTATTGAGGGAGACGGTGTAACATCATTATTACTAAAAAAACATAATATTAAAGTTATATCAGAAGAAGACCTATGATAATTCATGTTTTAGGAAATGAGTTTTTAAAAGAGGATTCGTTAGCTTTAAAAATTGCTGATAGTTTAAAAATAAACAATGTAAAGTTCATCAAAATTAATACTTTTGATGATTTAATGAAAACACATCCAGTAATACTTGATGTGTGTAAAGGAATAAAAAAAGCATCATTAATAACAGATATTGATGAATTTATATCAAGACGAACTGCAACAGTTCATGATATGGATTTTGGTTTTTTTTTAAAACTAAATAAGTCACTAGGAAATATTGATGAAATTAATATTATTGCAATACCTTTAGAAAGTTATGAAGGAATTAATCAAGATATAATAAAAATAATTGAGGAATTAAAATGAATAAGAATTTAGTTTGGTTTACAGCATTAATATCAGGAGTATCAATTTTTGTAAATAAATTTGGAGTTTCAATGAATAATCCATTTGTATTTACTTTTATGAAAAATGCGATGGTTTGCGTATTTTTATTTTCAATAATAATTTTAGCTAAAGAGTTTAAACTATTTAAAAAATTGACGATTAAAGATTGGAAAAATTTAGTAATAATTGGACTTATTGGAGGAAGTATTCCTTTTTTACTTTTTTTTAAGGGACTTTCTTTAACAACTAGTGCAAAGGCAGGTTTTATTCATAAAACAATGTTTGTTTATATTGGAATTATGGCCTATATATTTTTAAAAGAAAAATTCAATTCAAAATCAATGATTGCAGTTTTATTATTATTAGTTGGGAATTTTTTGTTTTTAAAATTGAGTTATGAACCTTTAAACTCAGGGGACTTCATGATTTTATTGGCAACAATTTTATGGGCAGGAGAAAATACATTATCAAAATATGTTTTAAAGAATTTAAGTTCAAACATAGTAGCTTTTGGTAGAATGTTTTTTGGTTCAGTTTTTATTTTTGGATTTTTACTTGTAACTGGAAATTTTGGAGATTTGTTTACACTAAACTCTACACAAATTTTGTGGAGTATTGTTCCTACATTGTTTTTACTCGGATATGTGTTTACCTGGTATAAAGGTCTTAAAACAATAAGTGTAACAAAAGCATCAGTTATATTACTTTTAGGAAGTCCAATAACAACATTATTAAATATTGTTTATACTGGAAATATGGTTGCTTTAACTCAAGTTATTGGAATGATATTTTTAGTTGGTGGAGTTATTATTTTTAATAAAAGTATTAAAGAAGTTTCAATTCCTAAAAAAAGCAAGTTTATTGTTTAACAAATTTTTTTATTTATTATTAAAAAGAAACAGAGGTTTATTTATTTTGAATATATAGAATTTTTTGAAAATGAAGAAAATTGCAACATCAGGAAGATTTCCTATAGTAATTAAGAATTTCTCAGATAATAGGATATCTTATGATTTGGAAGTAGTTTTGAAAGATTATAGAGAAAAAGAAAGGAAAAAAATTTCTTTGAAAGATCGAGCGTTTATTTCTCAATATAAAAATATTGAAAAATTAATTAAAATAGTATGCTTTCGCGATAGACTAAAAACCTTGAGACTCCTCAATAATTTAACAATTGAATTGGAACATAGATATATCGAAGATTCAGATGATGAATTTGGTTTTATTAAGAAAAATGAAGCCATAGATGGAATAAACAAAATTTACATCTATATTGAGAAAGTTTTTACTTTATATTTGTCAGGGCACACAAATTTGAGAAAATTGTTAGGAGAATTTTTAACACATGAAGCAATTCACATTCTACTTGTTCAACAAAGTCATATGAAACGTCACATGATAGGGTATGAAAAATTATTTAATTTAAAACCAAATTCTTTAGATTTTTCTAAATCAAACGCAGCAAATATGTGGAAAGCAGCTAGATTGTTGTTATATGAATTTTCAAATTATCTATATGAAGAAGGAATAACTACAACCTTTTCTCAATATGGTAAGTTTGCCTTTAACGAACATACATTTAGTAAATTGTACAAAAAAGCAATAAAGAGTGCAAAAGAAAATAAGAGAAATGTTGAAAATGTTATAGAATTAATTGAAAAAAATAAGGCAATGGACACAGTTATAAAAGATGGAAAAACATTGAATTTTATGTTTTACAAAAAAAAGATAGAGATAGATTAATTTTGATTCCACATTATATGGGACAGCATATGTTGTATACAATAATGTATGTTGGAAATCCTGTAAATGTTGAGTATTATTATAATATGGGGATGATAAAGTTTTTTAAAATTTATGAGCAAGCAATAAAATCATTGGGCGAAAAACCTGTTTTTACTAGATCCAATCCAAATAGTTATTTTTGTTATAATTTACTATTAAATTCTTTGTGGAAAGTTGCGACAATTCAAAACAAAGAATTGATTGAAAGATACAGTATATGATCTTCATATATTTTGACAAGAATACACTCTTTTAGATTACAAATTCTTTTATTTTTTTTATTACTTTATCATTAAATAAATTATGGTGTTGAGCATCAATTTCATATAATTTACTATTTTTTATTTTTTGATGCATTAATTTTGATAATTCTGGAGGCATCATTATGTCTTTTTTTCCAGTAATTATCATTGTTTTATTTTTTATTTTTGATAACATTGGTTCATTATTTATAGTGAAAGCATATTTTATGATGTTTCTATAAACAGAATATTTGACTTTTTTCATTGATAGAATATTAGTTTTCATGTCATTAATATAATCACTATAATTTTTTCCAATAATTGGAAGAATAATTTTATAGAATGGATGAATAATCATCCAAGGCATGAATTTAATAAATAAAAATAAGATATCACTTAATAAAAAAAATCTAGCAAAATCATAGAGTATTTTTGCTTTAGGTTTTAAATATGGACCTGTTGCAATCAATAATAGTTTTGATTTAGGATATTTTTTTGCAAGAATTTGAGCAAATGTTCCACCTAGAGATATACCAATAATTATCTCTGGTTGTTTTTTTATACTGGAATTAATTTGATTAAGAACACTTTTTTTGTATATTTTTTTTTGAATAATTTAGGAGCAGAAATTTTGAATTTTTCTTTTTTAAGAAGTTCTACAAGAGGATGATTATTTTCAATATAACAAGGCCATCCATGAATAATTAATGCTGTTTTCATTTTTTTCTAGAAATTATATAAATTCCAAGCATAATTATTATTCCACCTATTAATGTATAAGATGAAGGAATTTCATTTAAAATTATAAAAGCGAAAATTGAACTTAAAAATGGTTCAAGTGAAGTAACTAAAAATATTTGTTGACCTTTTACTTTTTTAACACCATTCATAAAAAATAAGTGTGAAATTCCTGTGCAAAAAACACCAATTATTCCAATTTGCCACCAATTATTTATAATTGTTGAAACACTGGTATTATAAAACGGTAGGAACATAATAATCATAATAATATATTGCCAAAAAGTGATGTAATAAGGACTTACTTTTTTCATTAATGGTTTAACTGATATTGCCATAGCTGCATAAAAAAATCCACCAAGTAGAGCATAAATATTTCCAAGAGAATTTTGTGAAGAAAATGAAAAATTTGTTGGATCAGCAATAAAAAGAATTCCAGTCATTACTATAACAAGACCTAAAAGAGATTTTTTTTCAATTCTTTCATTCAAAAAAATATAGGATAGAATCATTGAAAAAACAGGTGCAGAATATACTAAAAAGATTGCATTTGATATATTTGTTTTAAAAACTGCCATAAAATAGAATAGTATTGAGAGTCCTTGAAAAATTCCCATAAATATTGTATTTATTGGTTTAACAATTTTTAGAGAATGAATTTGTTTTTTGACAATTAATATTATTGAAATAAAAATTAAAGCAATTATTGATCTAAACATAACAATATTATATGAATTAATTCCTGACGTGAGTTTAACAAGAACACCAATTAAACCACCAAAAAATGATGCAATGATTAAATATAAATGACCTTTATCTTGACTTTTCATTTTAATATTTTGTTTAATATAGCATGATAATTAATAAAGTTTTGTGATAGTTTTTTATTCTAATTCAATTTTTAATTCATTATGGATCCAATTAATTTAATTGTAAAATATTCTTTCATAACAAATAAGTTAAGATATTGTGGTCCTCATGACTCTTATTTGAATTTTTTAAATTATTTAATTAATCCTTCAGAGGAATTGAAAGACAAAATAATTGATGAGTTAAAAAGATTTGAAGGGTTATATCCTTATTTACAATTAATTGCAAAAAAAACTAATAATCATGAGTTTAGTCATGAAGTAGGAGAAGCATATTGGTTAGGTAGTAAATTATTAGATAAATTTGATGAAATTGATTTAAATGAACTAATTATGAGTCTAACAAAAAGAGGTCTTCCTAAATCATATGCAGAGAAAATTGCAAATGGAATACCTAAAGGCATGGTTCCTCATCATTCATTTAATGTTATTTATGTAGGTGTAGGAAAAATTACTGGAAGTGTTGGGTTTAATATTGAAAATATAAATAATTGTTTAATTAGACCTGCTGAAGTAATTGAAATTAAAGAAAAATCAGTAGTTGCAAAGCATAGACCTTATATGTTTAACAATAATAAATTAATTCTAGGAAAACCTATTGAAACAGAATTTGATTACATGCCTGAATTTGTTAAATTAGAAAAAGGTGAAATTATCTCTATTCATTGGAACTTTGTTGTGGATAAATTAAAACAAAAAGAATTTTCTAATTTAGTTAATTATACAAAAATAAATGTTGATGCATTAAATAATTCTCTTTAAAAAAATAAAAGGGGCGCGGGGAACGGCGCATAACTAAAATTAAAAAGTGAAGAATTAAGTTATCGATGTACCAACAGCAATGTCTTTATCCACACTTAATAAAACACACTCAGATTCATCATTTGTTTCAGCGCAAAGAAGCATTCCTTCTGAAAGTTCTCCTCTAAATTTAGTTGGTTTTAAATTTGTTAATACTACAATTTTTTTATTTAGAAGTTCTTCAATTGAATAATAAGGGACTAAACTTGATACAATTTGAATTGTGTTTTCTCCCATATTAACTTGTATTTTGTAAAGTTTTTGTGTGTTTTCTACTCTTACAACTTCAGTTATTATGCCTACTTTCATTTTTAATTTTGTAAAATCTGAGTATTCAATCAAAATAATCACCTTCTGTGATATTTTGAGTGAGCCTAAAAATCTTTGATTTTTTATGCTCAATCATTTTTTCCCTCTACAGCAGCACTATACATACTTAAACTTTCTTCTGCTTCTTTCTTATTTACTTTATCAATAACCATTTGATTTGAAACAATAACATAGTCTCCAACCTTGCACTTAATTAAAGAACAATTTGCTTGTCTTTTTTCATTTCCATAATCAATAATAGCTGAATCGTCTTTAATTTCAATAATTTTCCCTGGAATTGCTAAACACATTATTTTTCAACCTTTACAATTATAATCTTATCTCCTTTAATAACTTCTACACTTGATCCACATTTAGGACAATCATATAATACAAAATCATGCATTCTCATAGTTATATTTGCTTGACCTTTAAATTTACAATCCTTACAAATAACTTCAGATTTGGATTGTACCACATCAAATTCAATATCACTTACTTCTTTTAAATGTTCTAAAAGATGGTCTGGTTCAATTCCAAATAATTCGCCAATTTCAAGATATGCTTTTTTAATGGAACCATATTGTTCTAAATCTCGCAAAATTGATTTTGCTATAACTGCGTCATGCATTTTATATTTTAATAATACTTTATGTTTAAAAATTTAATCTTGTTTATTCAAAAAACTATATAAACTCCCACCTCATTAAAACAATCATGATTTTTAATATTACTAATATGATTGGACTGGTTAGCTTTTCTTCAGTTCTAATTTTAATATTTTTTTATTTAATGAGACCTAAGCCTTTTAAAAAAGTCATTCCTAGTTTAATATTTTTAGAATCTAGTAAAAAAAAGAAAAACATGACCTCTTTTTTTAAAAGATTTGTTAAAGATTGGATATTTTTTTTGCAGCTTTTAATCTTAGTTGTTTTATGTTTAGGAACTTTAGGAATTACTACAGATTTAATGATAAAAAAAGTTAACAAAGACATAACTTTTGTTATAGATGCTTCAGCTAGTTCAAAATCATATGATGAAGGAAAAATGTTATTTTCTAGGTATTTAGATATAGCAAAAAAACAAATTGGAGTTAGAAATACTGTTATTTTAATTAAAAATACTCCAGAAGTTGTCGCAACAAGAACTAATCCATTAAATACTTTTAGAATTCTCGCTTCAATTAAACCAACAGATTCTTTAAGCAATGTTTGGGATTCTATGATGCTTGCTTCAGAAATTTCTGAAGGAAAAATCATAGTTTTAAGTGATTTTTCAGACTCTAATTCTAAGGATGTTTCTACAGCAAAACAATTACTAGAAGCAAAAGGATTCGAAGTTGAATTAATTAATCCAAGAAAGTCAGAACTTTCAAATGTAGGAATTATTAATTATAAATTAAGTGGTGAAAAAGCTATAGTTGATGTAAAGAATTTTGATAATTATGAAAAAACTATAACTTTGAATTCTAAAAAAATAGTTTTAGATGGAAATAGTGTTGAACAAGTTCAAATAGATTTGACTCCAGGATTAAATAAAATTATAATTGAAACAAAGGATAGTTTGGAATCTGATAATGAGTTAAATATTATGATACCTAAAGAATCTGAAAAAAAAGTATTGTTTATTACAAATAAGAAAAAGAATAATCTATATGATGCGATTACCTCTATGAAATTTCTGGATGTTAAAAAAGCTCAACCTCCAATAATTCCTGATGGTGATTTTGATTTGTATGTTTTAAGTGACGTTGATTACAGTACCTTACTTCCAGGAACAATAGACAAAATAAAAGCTAAAGTAAAAAAAGGAGCAACCATAATTATTGCGGCACAAGAAAAATTACCACAATTAGATATTTTACCTATAAACATATTTAATGAAAAAACTACAGATATTACAATTTTTAATAATAGATTTATTGGATTTGAAGATTTTAATTTTGGTCTTAGTTCAAAGTATTTAGAAGCTGGCCTTAAAGATAATAGTAGTATAATCTTGGCTCAAACAAATGATAAACTTGGTTCACCAATAATTGTTGTATCAACTCATGGTTCAGGAAAGATACTTTATTATGGAATAATTGATGAATATAATTCTTTTAAAATTAGTACACAATATCCTTTATTTTGGATTAATTCTTTAGAATATCTAATTTCTAAGCAAGATTATTCAACTGTCAATAAAAAAATAGGTGAAGTATTGCATGGAGAAATTAAAGACCCTGATAATAAAAAATTAAATGATTATATTACAACAGAAAAAGTAGGAGTTTATGAAGTAAATAATGAAGAAATTGCAGTAAATTTAGTTAATATAAAAGAATCAACTTTAAATAAAAAAATAGAATTTGAATCATCCGAATCAGATTATGAGCAAGTTAAGATATTACAAACAATTCCGCTAATGTCGTTGATTCTTTTTATTGGTACCCTTCTAGTTTTATTTGAATTATATTTGATTAAAAAAAGAGGAGATATATGATGTTAAGGTATAGTAATTATGTTATTTTACAACCTGAATTATTATTTTTATTAATTCCTCTAGCAATTATTACAATATATATTTTAAGAAAAAGATTTGTGAAAGATAAATTAAGGTTATTTAAGTCAAGAGGAAAATTTTTGATTTTTTTAAGTAAAATGATTTTTTTTACTTTGATTATAATTGCACTATCTTCACCATATAAAGAATATGAAGACACATCTGGAAATTTATCTAAAATTAAAGTATTAATTGATAGATCAAAATCCATGGAACTATATGATATTGATGAAGCATTATTAAATTTAGAAGTTGTTAAAACTCCATTAGATATTATAGATTTAGAATTAAGTGATTACTCAAGTTTAGGTCAATCAATTTTAAATAATTTGGCACCAGATGAAAATATTTTGTTAATTACAGATGGTCAAAATAATTTTGGAACAGATTTAGAAGATGTTGCTTTGTTTGCTACAACAATTAACTCTAAAATTTATGGATTGAATCTTAATGAAAAAGAAGAAGACGCAGTAATAACAGTATTAGGTCCATCAAAAGTTGTTAGTGAAGTTGAAAATACATTTACAATTGAATTAAAGGAAATAGGAAATGTTAGAAAGCGTGTAAAAATTTATATTGATGATAAATTGGAAATTGAACAACAGTATGAAAAACCTATTGAGCTAAAAAAATCATTTAAATCTGGAAGTCATGTTATTAAAGCAGAAATTGAAACTGACGATTATTTTTCAGAGAATAATGAATTTTTTAAAATTATTAATGTACACAAAAAACCTAAATTACTTTTTGTTTCTAAAGATAATTCACCGTTATACGATTTATTTAGTGATTTTTATGACGTTGATTTAAAAGATGATATATCTGAATTAGATAAGTATCATACAGTGATATTGAATAATATAAATGCAAAAGATTTGAGTGAAAAAGATTTAGATAATCTAGACGAATATTTGAATGAAGAAAATGGATTATTTGTAATAGGTGGAAAAGAGTCATATGATTGGGGAGATTATAACAAATCTTTGATTGTTAATTTACTACCAGTATCAATAGGTCAAGCTAAAAAGAAAAAAGATGTAATTAATCTTTATATTGTCATGGATACAGGAGCATCTGGTGGTGAAATGATTAATGATGAATTTAGTAAGTTTGATGTTCAAAAAGCAGTAGCTGTAGAAATTATTAACTCAATTAGTAGTTTTAATAAAGTAGGCCTAGTAGAAGGAAATTATTATTTGAATACTTTAACAGGGTTATCTGAATTAGGTCCAAAAAAAGAAAAATTAGTAACAGATATTTCTCTAATGTCTCCACATGGTTTTAGTGAATTAAGATTTGCTTATGAAAAAGCTCATGAATCGTTAAGACTTTCAAGAGGAAGTAAAAATATCATAATTATTACAGATGGAAAACTTATTCCTCAAGATCAAGCAGTGACTTTGGAGTTTGTTAAAAAAGCAAATGGAGATGGGATAAAAACATTTATTGTTGGAATTGGAGACAGTTCAGACAAAGAATTTTTAGAAGCAGTTAAAGAGCAAGGTAAAGGAGAATACTTTCAAATGGATGAGACCCAAAAACTAAAATTATATTTTGGTGATCCTAATGAACATTCAACTGATAGATTAGAAACTTACGTATATGATTCAAATCATTTTATTACTCGAGATTTAAAGGATCTAGGAAGATTATATGGTTTTAATTCAGTATATCCTAAAACTAATGCAAGACTTCTTTTAACGACCTCAACCGGTGATCCAATTTTAACAATTTGGAATTATGGTTTAGGAAGAGTGGCTTCTTTAACAACAGATGATGGAATAAAATGGTATCCTGAAATGCTTAAAGATATTAATTCAAAAGCAGTTATTAGAACTGTAAATTGGCTTGTTGAAAACCCTGAAAGAAAAAATGAATTTATTATTGAAATTCCTGAAATTAGAGTTAATGAAAATATTCAAATTATTGTAAAATCTAATGAACCGCCAAATGGAAATTATTTTGAAGATAGCAAAGGAATATATTTAGGAAATTTCTATGCTAATGAAACAGGTATAACTTCTATTTTAAATACTCCTGCTGCAGTTAATTACAAAAAAGAATATCTAAATTTAGGTATAAATCGGGATTTTGAGAAGATATTACAAATAACAGGTGGCAGTTATATTTCAAAAGAATTTGATACAAACCTAGAATCTTTAACAAAAATTCAAACCTTAAAAACAAAAGATTTATCATGGTTATTTGTAATTGCAGGAATAGTTGTTTATTTAACCGAAATACTAATAAGGAGAATTATGCAACTTAGAATTGAAAGAAGGTTTTAAAGATGGCTTATGTTAATAAAAGAACAACTTTGGTACTATTTTTATTGCTTATAGTAAGTATTGTTTTTTTTAGTTCAACGATGATTATTTATCAAAAATCACTAACAAGATTAAATGACAATTTAAGAGAACGAAGAGTTGAAATTGAAGATTTAACACAGACAATTTCTAGATTTTCAACAAATCTTTCTTCATTGTCTGACTCATTAAATGTCCAAGTCAAAAGAGAAGAAAATTTATCTGGCCAATTTGTTAATCTAAAAGATGAACGAGATGAACTTGAAAGTGAGAAAAAGGATTTAAAAACAGAATTAGAAGATACTAAGGACGACTTAATAGAATCAAAAATTGATATTGAAAATTTAGAAGATGATGTTAGAGACTTGCAAATAGACATGGCAAAACTTAACTCTACTTTGGAAGATGTTTTAGATGATGTTGAAGATATTTGTAATGATAATGACGTTGAAGATCTAAATCTTTCAGATTGTGAAGATTATAATTAAAATGATAAATATTAAAAAACTCTATCACGAATTATTATTTACAACATTAATTATTAGTTTTTTTGATGCTGCACTAACAGGTTTAGCTGCATTTGGACTTAGTTATATTTTTGTTTATTTTTATAGACTGGAATATTATTTTTCAATTATTTTTGCAGTTATCGTATTTATTCGTAGTTTTTATTTAAAATCAAAACAAAATAAAATATTGCTTTTAGAAGATAAATATCCAGATTTAAAAGAAAGACTTAGAACTAGTTTTGATTATCAAAAGAGAAGTAATCCTGTCATTGATAGCTTACATTATGATATTTTTAAAAGAATGAAACGAGTTGATGTGAACGCATACTTAAATCCTAAAAAATTAACAATTAAGATATTTGTCATATGTATTGCACTAACAACAGTGCTCTCATTGGCAGCATATGGAGTAGATATATATGAAGTTAAACTTCAAGTACAAAAATCTGAAGTTTATAGAAGAGCAGGAGCAATAGTTGATAATATTTTTGAAAAAAGAGATGAAATATTTGATAGACCTTGGTTAAAAGATCCTAGATTAATTGGACTTGGGTCAAAAGAAAATAATGTAACAATTGATACATATAATACTGAATTAGATATTTCTGAAATTGGACAACCTGAAAAGAATGATTATGGTGGACATTATCCTGAGGAAATAAAAGGCGCAGCGCAAGAAGTTTATGAAGAAGGAATACCTACAGAACATAAAGACGTAATTAAAGAATATTTTAAGAAAATTAATGAGTGATTTTATTCTCACTAAATAGTAGTAAAAACAGAAAGATTTATAAACACTATTTGTTAACTCAGTATAATGTTTGGAAAAATTAATCAAGAGGATGCCCAAATTGATGTGTATAATCGTGATGTAGCAACAGATCTCTTTTTTGCAATATTTAATTTTTTTCCAACAAGACATTCACCTCCTTATTCAGGATCACACAATGAAATATTATATGATGGAGTTATAGATTTTGATGGATTTCAAAGTCCCACAGATTCCTGGGGGAGAAGATTAAGAGACAAGCTTGATGCTTCTGCAGCGGAGTGACAAAATAAATATGATATTAATAGAGAAGTATTAGTAGATCTTCAAGATAGATTGGCTAATGATGATGGAGATGCTTTTGAATTTAACTTTTATGAAGAGGAGGTTAGAGAATTTGCAAAATTATACGTTGCAGCAGGAATGGGTAATTATGATCCAAAAAAAGAGTGGGGACATGATAGCTCGGAGTTTTTATTAATTTCAGATTCCTTTAACCCAAAATATTTGAGTAAAACACCTATCGAGCCATTTGTGTTTATGTGGGAAGGAGAATTTGAAGGAGACGTAGAACTTCAAGAAAAACCATTGTACAAAATTGTTGGGTCGCAACCCGTATTGAGTGGAGAAGAGATATTAGGATACACGTCAAGATTTAGTCCAAGATTTGAAACATCAGTAGTTTAATATTAATAATTACATTTATAACCAACACTTTGTTTCTTTTTTATAATGAAAATCTTATTATTCAAAGATAGAAAATATTTAGTTAGAGATGAATCTAAAGACTATCATACTCAATTTGGTTTTTTGAAATCAGCTGATATTAAAAAAGCAAAACCTGGAGAAGTTATTAAGAGTAATACTGGTAAATCATTTATTGTGATTGATGCTGATTTTATTGACTTATATAATAAAATAAAAAGACAAGCTCAAATTATTCCTAAAAAAGATTTAGGATTAATTATAACTGAAACTGGTATAAATAAAGATAGTATTGTTATTGAAAGTGGTGCAGGAAGTGGAGCTGTAGGAACTTTTTTAGCAAAAATATGTAAAAAAGTTTATTCATATGAGATTAGAGAAGATTTCTATAATTTAGTTAAAGGTAATATTGAATTTTTAGGAATTAAAAATATGAAACTAAAAAATAAAGATGCTAAACTAGGCTTTGATGAAAAAAATGTAGATATTATTATTTTAGATTTACCTGATCCTTGGGAATTAGTTGAAGTAGCAAAAAAATCATTAAAACCAGGAGGATTTTTAGTTTCTTATAGTCCTACAGTACCTCAAGTTATGGATTTTATTGAAGCTTTAGATAAAGATTTTGTTTATCTAAAAACTTGTGAAGTAATTGAGAGACAGTGGGAAGTAAAACTTCGAAAAGTTAGACCAAGATCTCAGCAAATAGGTCATTCAGGTTTCTTAAGCTTCATTAGAAAAATTAATTAGATAAAAGCTACAGCAATACCTGCAGCCATTAAGGCTAATGAAATAAATATTCTTAAACTCATTTTTTCTCCTAGAATAAAAAACGCAAAAATACCTGATAAAATTGGTGTTAAAATTCCAAACATTTGTTGTTGCCAGATTTTCATATACTTAAAACCTCTAATTGCTAAATAAAAACCAATAGCGTTTACAACTCCAACAACAAGTAAAAGAATAATTGATTTTTGAGATTTTATAAAATTAATATTTGCCATATCTTCAGTAATAAATGCCATTAAAATTGCTATAGTTGTAAGAACAGTCATTGAAATAGCAATTTCAGTAAATGGGCCAAAATCTGCTGAAGCTTTTTTTATTAAAGGAGTAATTAAAGCATAGCATAAAGTTGAAATCAATACAAGTCCAATTCCAATTAGTGTTTTCATATTTTTCATTAACTATCAGATTTTAATTTATGGAACTTTATATAATTTCCCAAATTAAGCTTCCTAGAAAAATAACTAAAGTTTGCATAAAAATTAGAAAGTATATTAGACAATATGATTTTTTTCTAATAAATTTGATTAACATTATAACTGAGATAAGGACAATAGGAATAAAAACATAAAACAAGTAATGAGCGTATCTAAAAATAGACATTACAGTTGCAATTAAAAAAAAAACAATATAGATCAAAGGAAAAGGTAGACGTAGTATTTGATAGTCCTTAGAAATTAACAATTTTGAACAATTTATTTTGTCATTAAAATCACATATTGGTTTATAATCATTATTTTCAATTTTTTTATTTCTTATGTAAATTAAATAAAAGCAAAGAATAATTCCAGTAATTCCCATATAAACATAAACCATAGATAGCAAATATATGCACTGATATAAAAAAATTATTATATCTAAACATTATTTTATTTTTTGTGAGAATATATAGAACTATTGCAAGATACTTGTCAGCAATCCATGCATCATTGTTTTTTGTATTTGCATTGATTTCTGGATCAGAACAACTTGGAGGAGGTATAGGGGGAATAATTCTCAATAGTCCTAATACAATCCCATGGTTATTTTTAGGCATGTTTGTATATCTTGCTTGGAAAAAAGAATTTATTGGAGGATTATTTATTACAATATTTGGACTAATTACAATTATCTTTTTTAAAACTTATCAGGATTTGATTGTGTTTTTAATAGTTAGTTTTCCACCATTAATAGCAGGTGTATTATTTATTTTAAGCTATTTTTCAAAGAAAAATATTTAATTGAGCTTATATTAATTGCAATTATGATTCGTTTTATGTTTGATAACTCAATTTTTCTTATTCCTTATATTCTTTTAGTTGTTGAACTTGTTTTTTTGATCGTAGTAATAAAAAATGGAAAAAAAATATTTCAAAATATTACCAAAGACAAAATACTAGTCGGTATTATTGTGGTTGGAATATTATTAAGAGTAATTATTGCACCTTTTTTGAAGAGTTCTTTTCAAGGTGAAAGTCAAACTCTTGAATATTTTTTTGAACAAAAAAACTTAGATCTAATAAATTCTTCTAAAACATTTCGAGAAAGTCCAATTATTGCTACAAACTATAGTGTCTTAGGATTATTGTTTGCAAACTCAATAATTTTAAATTTTTTTGTATTTATTCATTCTATTTTGGTTTTAGTATTGATATTTTTATTAGGGAAGGAATTGTTTAATAAAGAAATTGGATACTTGGCTGCATTTTTTTTAGCACTAAATCCAAATCAAATTTTTTTTTCGACAAACATATATTTTATCATAATTCCATTTTTTTATTTGCTTTTACAAATTTATTTTTTGTTTAGGTATATGAAAGAAAATAAACAATATTTGTTTACTTTGTCTCTTTTATTGGCTTTTCTTAATGTATTTTCAAGAAGAGAAAATGCAATTTTTGCAGTTTTAATTTTTGTTGTTTTTATCTTTTTCTCAAAAAATTTGAGAACATTAAAAAGGATGAAAATATTGGCTTTTGGACTATTTGTAATTATTTTACTATTAATATCTCTAATACATGCTAAAAATTATGAAAGCTTTTTACCTTTAAAATCCAAATTGTCTTATTTTTTAGTTAATATATCAAATTTAAATTTTATTCAACCTTTTAATAATCTAATACTCATTATACCTGTTCTTTTTTTAGTTTTAAGAAAGAACATAAAATGGAACAAAAATCATTTCATACTCCTTATTTTAATTTTTGTTTTTACACCTTTATTAATGATCACTTGGGATTTTTCACCTAGACACTTTTTGGTTTCAAGTTCTCTATTAACATTACTAATTGCTAATATTATTGAAAAAGGGTTTTCTTCAAAAGATAAAATTGATAATATAATTTCAATTTTTTTTATTGTTTGTTTTTTGATTTTATCAACTATTCATTTAATTGAGTTAAATAAGCGGTACTTTATAAGTGATGAAAAATTTTCAAATGAATTAATTGTACCAATAAATTATCATTCTCAATTCAAAGTTATTAACAATTGTATAATTAAAAATTCGATTATCATATTTAAATCTGAATCTCTATTTCCAAATATATCTTCAAGCAATTATATATTATATATCAATGATTTATTAGCAACTTCAAAAATTTCTGATTTAGATTTTTCAAAAAACATATATTTAGTTTATGACAGTCAATTCTATAAGATGGCAGGAGACAATGTTTTTTTTAGAACAAATAAAGTTTTGAATTATCTAGATTTAGAACAAGAACCCAAACATAATTGTAATGGAAATGATTTTATTTTGTATAAAGTTAAAGGAAAAAGAAATATATTTACAATTTTATACAGATCTTTTATACTTCCTGTTAATTATATAACTCCTAAATTCATTTCGACAGATTATCAATAGAAAAAGTAAAATTTTTTGTTTATAGGATTAAACATTATAATAAGAAAAAAAAGAAAATTAAAGCTTCTTAAGCTTTAGAAGTAAACTATTGCTAACAACTGAAACTGATGAAAAAGCCATAGCTGCTCCTGCAATCATTGGGTTAAGAAGCATTCCTGTAAAAGGATATAACAATCCTGCTGCAACTGGTATTCCTAGTGTGTTATAAAATAAAGCCCAAAACATATTTTGTCTTATTTTAGACATAGTCATTCGACTTAATTTAATTGCTTTCGCGACATCCATTAAATCGTCTTTCATTAAAACTATATCTCCAGTTTCCATTGCAACGTCAGTTCCTGAACCCATAGCAATTCCTATATCAGCTTGAGCTAATGCAGGTGCATCATTGATTCCGTCTCCTACCATTGCAACTTTCCCATATTTTTGTAAGTTTTTTACATGGGTTGCTTTATCTTTAGGAAGAACTTCTGCAAAAAATCTATCAACACCAACTTTTTTCGCAATTGCACTAGCAGTTCTTTTATTGTCACCGGTAATCATGTAAACTTTTATACCTAATTTATGTAACATATGAATAGCTTTTTTTGAAGTAGGTTTAATTACATCAGCAACACCAACAGCACCAATTAATTTTTTATTTTTAGCTAACATCATTACTGTTTTACCTTGAGTTTCAAGTGATTCAATTTTTTCTTTTCCAGTCACTTCAATATTATTATCATCCATTAATTTCATATTACCAAAAAAATATTGATTTTTTTCAATATGAGCGGAGATTCCATGTCCTGGAATTGCTTTAAAGTGAGTAACTTTTTTGAAATCAATTTTTTCTTCTTGTCCTCTTTTAACAATAGATTCTGCTAAAGGATGTTCACTATCTTTTTCTATACTTGCAGCAATTTCAAGTAACTCTTTTTCATTTGCTCCATTAAATGGAATGATGTCAGTTACTTCAGGTTCACCTTTTGTTATTGTTCCTGTTTTATCTAGAACAACACTTTTTACACTGTGAGCAGTTTCAAGAGCTTCTCCACCTTTAATTAAAATACCATGTTTAGCTCCTTTACCTGTTCCTACCATTATTGCTGTAGGTGTTGCAAGTCCTAAAGCACATGGACAAGCAATAACAAGTACAGCTACAGCAGTGATTAATGAGAACTGAAAATCTCCTGAAGCTGCCATCCAAAATGAGAAGGTAAGTAGAGCAATAATTAAAACTGCAGGAACAAAGTATGCTGCAACATTATCAGCAAATCTTTGAATAGGTGCTTTACTTCCTTGTGCATCTTCAATTAATTTAATTATCTGAGATAAAGTAGTATTTGCACCAATCTTTGTTGCTTTAAATCTAAAACTACCATGTTTATTGATTGTTGCACCAATAACAGAATCTCCTTTCTTTTTTTCAACAGGCATACTTTCTCCTGTAACCATTGCTTCATCAACTGAAGAATGGCCTTCAATAATTGTTCCATCAACAGGAATTTTTTCTCCCGGTTTAACAATTATTGTGTCTCCAAGTTGTACGTCATCAACTTTAATTGCCATTTCTTTTCCATTTCTAATCACATTAGCTGTTTTAGGTCTTAGACCAATTAATCTTTTAATTGCTTCATTTGTTTTCCCTTTTGCGTTAGCTTCAAGTAATCTTCCAAACACAACTATTGTAATTAATACCGCTGAAGCTTCAAAGTATACATGCCCGTGACCGCTTAGAATTGCGTATATACTATAAAAATAAGCAGCACTAGTTCCCATGACTATTAATGTGTCCATATTTGCACTAAGGCCTTTAAGAGCTTTCCATGCGGATTTATACATTGGTCCACCAACAATAAATTGAACAGGTGTTGCAAGTAACCACATAATTATATCTTGATATGGTACTGAAGGAAATGCAGGTAATCCTGGAAGCATAGGCATTCCCATAAAAAACATTCCAAGTATAAATACTGGAACAGCAAAGATTAACCCAAAATAAAAATCATATTTGAGATTTCTTAGTTCCCTTGCTTTTTTTTTAGCATCTTTATCATAGTCAGGAGTTTTTGATGCAACTGCAGCATCATATCCTTTACTTCTAACTATTTCTATTAAACTTTTAATATCTAATTTGGATTCATCAAATTCAACAGTTGCTTTATTTGTTGATAAATTTACATTTGATTTAATTATTCCTGGCTTTTTACTAAAAGCCCTATTAATAAGAGTGGAACAACTAGCACAATGCATCCCAGTTATATCGAGTGTTATTTTTTTCATGATTATCACCATTTATAATTTTTCATACAGCTTTTACAGGTTTTTTCATCAAAATGATTTTTGGCATCTTTTAATATACACCAACAATATTTTTGAGATAAACCATATATTCTTTCACGCCCTTTTTTTTTCATAACAACAATATCATTGTCATAAAGTAATCTTAATTGATGTGAAATTGCTGAAATTGTAATTTCATTTCCAAAAAAGTTGTGTATTTGTGTAACTGTTTTTGGATTGTCTTTTAATTGTAATAATATATTTACTCTTGTTTCATCAGCTAAGGCTGAGAAAAATTTTGTTATTTTTTTGGTTATTTCTGACATTTTATCATTTGAACATATGCTCATATATTTAAATATGATGTTTAATTTCTTTTGAATTAAAAAATTAAAAAGAAATTAATTAGGCATCTGGATTAGGCACAACTTTAAAATGTGCTCCGGGAGTTGTCATAGCCATACTACACATGAATTCAAGTTTTCCTTCTTTTTGCGGTATAAAAGTTATGATGTTGTCTTCTTGTTTAGAAAGGAATTCTTGAATATCTAATTTAGGAACTGTGATAATTTGAGCACAGCCTCCTGCAGTACTAGCGTCAATATGCCATTCAACAGGAACACCTTCTACAATAGTAAACTCTGAAGGAATATAGTCATATCTATCAATTTTCATATTAACAATTTGTTTTCCATCAACTATTTTAACATTTGAATCCAAAACACCATTATTATTATTATTATTATTATCAATAGGTGTAGGAATACTTGGTTGTGTACCATAATCAATTTTTGAAGTAGCTAAAATCATACCTTGATTTATACTAAATAATCCCATAACAATAACTAAAACACCTGCAAATTTGAAAAAATGCTTTTGTACATTACCTTTTAAAAAACTTGAAATAGCAGCTACGGATAGTAATGATGGAGCTGTACCAATTGAGAAAGCTAACATTGTTAATGCACCTACAATTGGATTAGCTTTACTTAATACATATATTTGCAAAGCTTGTGTGAATCCACAAGGAAGAAAAAAAGTTAATCCTCCTAAAATGAATGGAGTTGATTTATGATCTGATTTTTCTAAATCGTGAATTTTATGTGCAATTTTCTTAGGTAATCTAATATTTAGAGTTGTTTTAAACACTCCAATTAATTGTAATCCTAAAGCAATCATAAGTAAACTAGCTAAAATAGTTAAAATTCCACTAACTGTAGTTGAAACAGAAATAATTGATCCAAATAGACCTAATGCAGCTCCAAATAAGGTATAACCTAAAATTCTTCCGATATTAAAATTAATATGTGGTTTAAGTTTTTGAAATCCTGTATAATTTGGATGTTTCTCACTATATCTAGCTGCTAAAGAAAGTAATAATCCTCCAGTTACAGCTAAACAACTTGACATTGCAGCAACAAGTCCCATCATAAATATTACACCATAACCCATGTTATCAGTAATACTTACATCAGGAAAAAAATTGAATTTTTTCATTAATAAATATACACCAATAATTATTACTAACATTCCACCAAGTTCAATCAAATTTTTATTTTGATTTATAACAGGACCATCACTTAATTTATATCCACACGACTTAATGACTCTTTTGATATCTTTTTGACTTGGTTCATTATCATATTTTATTTTTGCAAATCCTTTTTTAAAATCAACATCAACATGATTTATTGATCTAATTTTTTTAAGTTTTCTTTCAACTAACACTTCACAACTTGCACAATGCATTCCTTCAATATATATTGTTTTTTCATTTGTTTCATCATTATCTTCATCAAGTAAAAAACAAGAGTATTTTTTGTTTTGTTCAATTTTATCAAGAATTTTATCAAGATTAGTTTTTGAGTCATCAAAAGTTACATACCCAATTTCAGTATTCCAATCAAATTGACATTTTTTTGTTCCTTTTATATTCATAACTAAGCTTTTAATAGTATTTTCATCTAATTGTGACTTAGTACCTTCAGCTATGAATCCTTTTTTGACTATCAATTTATTCAACCTCGTATCCTTCTTCTCGAATTGTTTCTTTAATTTTTTCTAAGCTAACTTTAGATGAATCATAATTAAGGTCACAAGTTCCTTGTTCATAAGATACCATTACAGCTTCAACTCCATCAAGATCTCCTAAACCATCTTCAACTAGCATTTTGCAACTTTTGCAGTGCATTCCATTAACTTTAAGTGTTATTTTTTCCATTTTTTTTACCTCATTGATTTTTATACTTTTTTAAATATGAATTCTTTAACTTATTTTAACAACCAAAGTCTCCTTTTATATCACAAACTTCAGAATTTACATTAATAATAGGGATTCCAGGTTCACTGCCTGAATAAATATAATCTTCAACATTTGTAAGTTCCCATTCATGTTCATGATTCCATAAATTCCAATAATATCTCCATTCATTCCATCCAATTCCTAATTGTTGAACATAAATATCATGCTCTGCAAGCATATTACCAATTTTTCTTCCAGTCATACAAGGTATGCTGTAGCAATAAACAATAATGTCTTTGTTTTGAGGAAGTTTTGAAAATGAATTAACTATTCTTTCAACATCACTATAAGCAGATTTATCTGGTGTTTTATATGCAGGAATATTTATAGCTCCAATAATATGTTCTTTTTCATATTCTTCTGCACTTCTTAGGTCTACAATAATAAAATCACTTTCTCCTTTGTCCATAGCTTTCCTAATATGATGTGGACTTACATGGATTTTAGTTTCTGTAGCATAATAGTCTTCAAATAATCTTGAATCACTTGTTTTAATATTATTAATTAATAGAGTGGTTACTGCACCTGACAATGCACCAACTATAATTGCGATCATAATAATTGTTTTAATGTTCTTTTTCATTTTTTACCTCATTAATTTAATATCTAATGAAAATAGGGAATGTTATACTTTATTAATACCATTTCATTGAAATAAAGACTCGTTAACGTTTGAAACCTTTGATTTGTTGTCCTAGAACGTTTAATTCTCTTTTTTTATAGATCAAAAACTATATTAGTTTTGACTGTTTTTAACTTCCTATGTTTTATGACAGAAGCAATAATGCTGTAAAAAAACCAAAAAATAGAGAAATTAAACAAAGAATATCAGTATATGGAGTATGTATTAAGGACAAAAAAATTCTTTTTGTTATTCCAACTTGGAATGATTTTTTAGATTTGCCTGGTGGGGGAACAAAAGGTAAAACTCATGAACAAGGGTTGATAACTGAGTTTATTGAGGAAACAGGATATGATCTTTTAGAATATGATAAAACACCTTTTACAGTTTTAAAATCAAATTTTTATTCAGATGATTTAGATATTTTTTATGAGAATACTTCTTATTTTTATATTGTTAAAAAATTAGGTGAACAAGATAAAACAAAAATTCAACCTGATGAAATAAAAGAATTAAAATGGATAAATATTAATGAATTAGACAAATATGAATTAGCAAAAAAACATAGAGAAGCATTAAATATATTATTTGAAAAATTTAAAAATATTGAAAATTTAGAACTTTTTAACTAAATAAACTTGGTTAGTTTTTCCTGAAGGTTTTCTTTTTACAAATTTTCTTTCTTCTAAACTTTTTAACATTAATGAAAGTGTTGTTTTAGACATGTCAGTTTTATATCTTAAAGTGGACTGTTTTATTCCTTCTTGTTCTCTAATAGCTTTTAGAACTTTTTGTTCATCTTCACTAAATCCTGCTAAAAATGCGCTAAATTCATCTTTTTGTTTTTCTTGTTTTTTTGCTTCTTCTAATGCTTTAGATACAATAAATGTTCTCTCTTCTAATTTTTGTTGAGTTTTATCAAATATTATTAAATATAAACCTAAAAGAATCATAGCTCCTGATATTCCTAAACCAACAACATAAAGTGTAAATTTTCTATCTGCATGTAAACAAAGTCCATCATCTAAGAAACATGAATCATTTTCTCTCATTAATTCTTTGATATAGAAATCTTCTTGTTTTTTCACAAAAAGTAATACTGTTCCTATTAAAATTCCTAAAATTATAACAATAACTCCTATTTGTTTTTGGTTCATTTTTATAATGTAGAATATATCTCTTTATATTTTTAACGCTCATTAATAATGCCTGCACCTAAACAAACATTACCTTGATAAAAAACGCAGAATTGGCCTGCTCGAACAAATGGTTTGTCTTCATCAAAAACTATTTTTAAAATACCATTTTTTGGAGGATGAATAATTGCACTTGAAAGCTCCATACCATACCCAACTTTTGCAGTAACTTTAATTTCTTTTTTTGGTTCTTCAATTGAAACAAAGTTGTAAGGAGATAATTCTATTTCTTTAATCTTAATATCATTAACATTTAATGTAACAATTAATTGATTTTTTTCATTATTAAAACCTTTGACATAATACTCACCATTCAAAAATAATCTTCTTTTTTGACCAATTGTATAAAAATGTAAACCTCTATGATTACCTAAAACTTTTTCATCCTCATTAATTATTTCACCAGGCTTTTCTCCAACATTTTTTTGAATAAAAATTGGAAGAGCTTTTTTAGATACAAAACATAAATCTTGAGATTGTTTTCTCTTTAAGAAGAGTGGAAAACCTTCATTTTTTGCAAGTTCGTAAACTTGTTCTTTAGTAAACGGTCCTAGTGGTAGTACAATAAATTCTAACCACTTTTTTTTAAGAAATGATAAACCATATGATTGATCTTTTTTTAAATCAACAGCTCGTAAAAGTTGATATTCATTTGTTTTTTTATTTTTTTCAATTTTTGCGTAGTGACCAGTTGCAACGTATTTAATATTATTTTTATGAGCCCATTCAAAGAGTTTAGTATATTTTAATTCTCGATTACAAATAACACAAGGATTTGGAGTTTTATTATTTTTTAAATCAGTAACAAAATAATCCATTACTTGTTTTTTGAAATCCGATTTAACATCATATATGTGAAAAGGAACATCTAATTTTTCACAAACATGTCTAGCAATATCATAAGATTCTTGCGTACAACAAACATTTTCATTTAAAACATTACTTTTGTCTTCCCAAATAGGTAATTTTAATGAGACGCCTATAGGGTCCCATCCTTGTTTTTTTAAAAGAATAAGAGTCATAGAGGAATCTACTCCTCCAGACATGCCAACAACAATTTTTTTACTCATAAAAAAAAGCTAATTTTGTTTGCTTAAATAGTTAACGCGATTATTAACATAATTTAATGATTTTTTAATATGAGTCATTTTTATCATATAAGCGTTAACTAGTTTATTTGTGAAACAAAGATTCAAAAAGCTGTTTTACTAGTCTGTTGCTTTTTGTTAAGTAAGCGGTACATTTTTATTCTGTTGCTTACTTTTATAGTCTTTGATTGCTTGTCTAAGTGCTTGATCTCCTAGAACAGAACAATGAACTTTAACAGGTGGAAGTCCACCAAGTCTATCCATTATTTCTTTAGGACTTATTTTTTGAGCTTCTTCAAGAGTCATTCCACCGTTTTCAGTTACCATTACAGAAAGCATAGATGTTGAAGCAATTGCTGATGCGCAACCAAATGTTTTCCATAAACATTTTTTAATTTTTCCATTTTCAACTCTAATCCAGAATTTCATAACATCTCCACAAGCAGGACTACCAACTTCACCTTCTCCATTTGGATGCATGTCTTCAACAATTTTATCATCAAGGACGATGTTTTTTGGATTAATGAAATGATCCTTAACTGTGCTAGTGTAAAACCAAACTTTATCTGTACCTTTTTGTTTTTTTCTTATTATATCTGCCATTTTAGTGATGATCACCTACTTCTTCTGGAGGGGTTCTTCCCTTTGCTTCTGCTTCCTCCATTGTATACTTTAAAGGAGACATTTGTCTTAATTTTTTTATTATTGGAGGTAAAACCTCAATTACATAATCTATTTCTTCTTCTGTGTTAAATTTCCCTAGTGAAAATCTTATTGAAGAATGTCCAACTTCATGAGGTAAATCTAACGAAACAATAACATGTGAAGGTTCTAAATCTGCAGAAGTACATGCAGAACCAGTTGAAACACAAATTCCAAGTTCATTTAACATTAAAATTACTGATTCTCCTTCAATATTTAAAAATGAAATATTTACATTATTAGGAAGACGTTTTATTCTATCACCATTTAATCTAGTATCAGGTAATTTAAGAAAAGCATCAATTAACTTGTCTCGTAATTTTGTTACTTTTTTAGTTTCAACTTCTCTATGTTTTTCAACTTCTTCTAAAGCTTTCGTAAAACCAATAATATTTGCAACGTTTTCAGTTCCGCTTCGAAGATTATATTCTTGTCCACCACCATAAACAATTGGTTCAATTTTGATTCCTCTTCTCTTAAATAAAATTCCTACACCCTTAGGACCATATATTTTTGAACCATTTAAAGTCATCATGTCAACACCTAGATTTTTAACATCAATATCTAGATATCCTGCAGCTTGACAAGCGTCAGTATGGAATGTTACTCTTTTTTCTTTGCATATTTTTGAAATTTCTGGAATATCTTGAATTGTTCCTATTTCATTATTTGCATAAATAATTGATACAAGAATTGTTTTATCTGTTATTTTACTTTTTAATTGTTCTAAATTAACAAATCCTTCTCTATCAACATCCAAAATTGTTACTTCAAATCCTTCTTTTTCAAGTCTTTTATATGAATCCATAATGGCATGATGTTCAATTGGTGTTGTTATTATATGATTTCCTTTTTCTTTATTTTTTCTAACATAACCAAAAATTGCCATATTATCTGATTCAGTACCTGATCCAGTAAATATAATTTCTTTAGGACTACAATTTAAAATACTTGCAACTTTTTCTCTAGCATAAGCAATATCTTTTCTTGCTTTAAGTCCCATATGGTGCATACTACCAGGATTCCCATATTCTTCTGTAAAATACGGTAACATTGATTTTAAAACAACTGGGTCCATTCTTGTTGTGGCTGCATTATCTAGGTATATAGTTTTCATGTTTTTTCACACAATTATCTTTACAAAAAGTATGTACGTGTTTATCAACAATTTTGAGCATTGGTTTTATTGTTGTTTTATTTAAAGAGTAGAAAACATGTTTACCATTTCGTTCTTTAGTAATAAAATTACAATCATGAAGAACTTTAAGGTTATGACTAACTTTACTTTGTTCTTCATTAATGCTTTTACAGATATCAGATACATTCTTATTAGACTCAACTAATGATTCGACAATTTTTAACCTTGTTTCATTAGCGAATACTTCAAAAAATTTCTCATATGACATACATTTCATATGATGTCAGAATCATATGTTTTATTTAAAGATTATGAATAATTTAAAGGGCAGAATTTAGATTTTAAAAAATAATTTGTTAAGAAAAAAATAAAATTAAGCTAGTTCATAGCTTCTAAAGCTTTTTGCATTAAAGGAATTATAGCTTCTGCTTCATCTTTAAAGATTCTTCCTAGTTTTGACCATTTATATTCTCCATTATCTGGATTTAAAACCATTCTAGAAAGTTGCATTTTTGCTTGTCCTTCATTGTATGAAAAAACACTAACTGTTAATTTACTAGTTTCAAATTCTGCAGTTTCACTGAATAATTCTTTATCTAAGCTTTTATCAAATGCCATAATATCACCTTAGTTATTGCTTTTTAGATTTGTATAAAAAACTTGTGGTGAAAATAAATAAATTTATATATGTTAGTTATTTCTAACATAATGTTATAAATAATTAACTATGATTAATTGATAAATAACAATAGGTGATGATTAAATGATAGGAAAACCTGAATGGTTCAAAAGAAGAAAATATGGTGGATGGGGAGTAACTCCTAAAACTTGGCAAGGATATGTTTACGTAATAATTATGATTTTACCTTTAATTTTAATGCAAATTTTTTTAGATCTTACAATTCAAATGAAGATTTTAATTAATACTTTGTATTTAGGAGTTATATTTTTAGATTTAATGCACATTATGATTACACTAAAAAAAGATGAAAGAGAATATAAAATTGAAGCGATATCTGAAAGAAATGCTTCTTGGGCAATGATTATTGTTTTACTTGTAGGAATTTTGTATCAGTCAACAATGTTAGGTTTAAATGGAACTGGCTCAATTGATTTATTTTTAGTTGCTGCATTAATAATAGGTATGCTTTCTAAATCTATTTCAAATATTTTTTTAGAAAGAAAGTCTTTGTAGGTGATAAAAATGGATAAAATATACAGGATGAAATCAATCATTAGTGGATTTTTAATATTTGCATCAGTAATTTTAATGATTTTTACAAATGTTGATTCAAGAATAACATCAATAATGTTAAATGTTGGTATGGTTATTTTAGTGATTATATTTGTTAGAAAAATCAGAAACAAAGATATGGTTCAAAAAGATGAAAGAACAAAAAAAATTGGGGCATGGGCGCTTTCTTATTCTTGGCTTACAACCTTAATGACTATATCTATTTTGTTTTGGATTGAGGAATTTCATCTGGTTGAATTGTCAGTTAAAACAGTATTAGGAATACTTTTATTTGTAAGTGTTGTTTCAATGATTTTGTTTCTTGCATATTTTAAGTCAAAAGGAGATATTGAATGAAAACAAGAATTAAAGAATTTAGAGCACGTCATAACCTTACTCAAGATGATTTAGCTAAAAAAGTAGGTGTTAGAAGGGAAACAATTGTTTTTTTAGAGAAAGGAAAATATAATCCATCTCTAAAATTAGCTTATGATGTTGCAAAAGTATTGAAAACAAGTATAGATGAATTATTTATTTTTGAGTGAATTTTATATATAAGCCCTTTTTAAAATTTTAAATGCATAAAAATAAAATTGTTCTAAATGATAAAACCTATTCATATATTGATGTAGGAATAGGAAAAGAAATTCTTTTGATTCCAGGTTGGTGTGATCAGTCTGATGATTTTCTTACATTAATTAAACCTTTATCAAAAAAAAATAGACTTCTTGTTCCAGATTTACCTAATTTTGGTGATTCAAAAACTAATGAATTATTTGAAGAAGAAACACATACAAAATTTTTAAGTGATTTTTTAAAAAAACTTGAAATTAATGATCCTATTGTTATAGGCCATTGTTATGGTGGAAAATTAGCATTACAACTATCAAATCAAGTTTCAATTCCAAAGATTTTTTTAATTAATTCACTAGGTATTAAAGCAAATTTTACGTGGTTAGAGCATGTACTTTTGACATTAGTAAATGGAGTTTATGAAGTTACAAAAGATTTTGCTTTAATGTCAAAAGTTCAAAGTCATTGGTTTAAATCTATGTTAAAATATGGTGGAAAAAAAGATTTTTGGAACTATGCAAATAAAATTATATACACAGAATGTGAAAACCTTGATAAAATTAAATCAAAGGTAACAATTTTATGGGCCAAAAATGATATTATGCTTTCAAATTCATACGCAAAAAAATTGAAATTTAAAATAAAAAATTCTAAGTTAATATTTATGAAAGGGTCACATTTTTCATGTATAATTAATCCTAATATTTTTGCAAGAAAAATTCAAAGTCTTATGAATGATTGATAATAATTGATACAATATCTCTACCAAATCTTTGAACTTTGAATGGTCCAAACCCTGATATTTGTTTTAGTTCCTCAAAGCTTGCAGGCATTTCACTACATAATTCTTGTAGTGTATTATTACTAAAGATTTGATATGCAGGGACATTTAATTCTAAAGATTTAGTATATCTATAATCTTTTAATTCTTGATATAATCTTGAATTTGAGTTTTCTAGAATTGCTTTATTTGTTTTGTATTTTTTTTTATCAGATTGATATTTTACTTTCCCTTTGGTTATTTTTTTATGTAATTCTTGATCAATAAAAGATGTTATAACACTTGTATGATTAATAATTAAAGATTCTTTTGCTCTTGAAAGTGCAACATATAATAGTCTTCTTTCTTCTTCAAATTTGTCATATGTATCATTCATTTTAACAGCTTCAAGTAAAGGGTGTTCAGATGCTTTGCATGGGAAATTTTGATTATTTACTCCAATTAGATAAACAACAGAAGCTTCTAAGCCTTTAATCGCATGAATTGTTGAGAGTGTAACTTGATCTAATTCGGGAGTTATATTGATTTTTTTTTGTTCAATTGTTCTTGTAATAAATTTAATATTATTTCTAGCCATTACTTCTGATAATTTTTCAATTTGTTTATTTGTTCTAGCTAAAACAAATACTTCATTTCTAGGAGATTCTAAACTTAAAATACTTTGAACAACAAATAAGTTTTCAGAATCAATATTATCATGTTTTACAATAATTACTTTTCCTTCTTCATTTTGAATAGAACTCAAATCTGGAAGTTTCATAGTTTTAATTACATTATTTGAAACATCAACAATACCTTTTTTTGATCTATAATTTGTACTAAGTTGTAAAATTTCAGTATCTTTGTAGAGTTTTTCAAAATCTAAAATAAACTCAATTTTGCTTCCTCTCCAACCATAAATTGATTGTCTAGGGTCACCAACAACAAATAAATTTTCAGGATTTAGTAATTCAATTAATTCAAATTGTAAACTATTGATGTCTTGGTATTCATCAACTAATACATGGTCAAATTTAGGAATATATTCTTTATGAGTTTTAAAAAAATTAAGTGTATGAACAATTTGATCTGTAAAATCTCTAAGTCCATTTTTTATTTTAAATTTTTGAATTTTATGAACAATTGAATGAATCATTTCTGAAGTTCTATAATCATAGTGTCCGTAAATTAGGTCTTGAATCTCTTTATCACTAATATTATTATTTCTTTGATAATCAAGTAAAGAAAAAACATCATGAACAAATTTTAAAAACAGAGTATTTTTGTCTTTAGAATATAATTGTCTTTTTGAATAATACATGTTTAGAGCAGAATCTAAACTGATATTATCTTGTTTTAATATGTCTTTAATTAAAATAATTTGAGATCTGAAATCCATAACTTTGAAAGGTTTTTTGTAAATTAATGAATCATACTTTTTTAAGATTTTTTCACAAAAGGAATTAAATGTTTCAATAATAATCGTATTATTTGGATACATACTGTCTAATCTTTCTTTCATTTCATTTTTGGCTTTTCTAGTAAAAGTTATACAAAGAATGTTTTTTGCTGATCTAAAATTTGATAAAAATGAAGCACGTTTAGTTAAGACCCTTGTTTTTCCTGAACCTGCTCCAGCTATGCATAAAATATTTTTTGAATTACATATGATTGCTTTTTTTTGTTCATCTGATAAATCTTCTAAAACCTCTTTAAGTTTTTCAAAAACAATTTTATCTTCAGGTGTTACTTTTTGTATTTCAGAATAAAAACCTTCAAAACTTTTTGATAATTTTAATTCTTCAGAAGGATTTTTGATTTCTTCTAATCCTTTTTGAGTTATTTCAAGAATTTTTATGAATTTATTATTTTTAACAGGAACATATTTGATTAAACTTTTATAAATTAACAAATCAACAAGTTCAAATACATCTTTTTTATCGTATAGAGGTAGAGAATCATACAACAGAAGTTTATCAAGTTTTAATTTTTTAATTCTATCATTTTCTTCACCAATTAAACAACTAGCAAGTAATTGTCTACCCATTCCCATTCTAGATTCATTGATTAATTCTAGAACACATATATGAGGTTTCATAAAATATTACTTTTTAATTATAATCAAAAAGCTTTTGGTTCTTTTTTTGTTTAAGAAAATTCTTAAAAGGTAAAAATAAATTCTCAGGTAAATCGTCAAAAGTTACCCATTTCCATTCTAAACATTTATCAGGTTCCATTATTTTAACTTCTCCTGAAATATAGTTACTTTTGACAAATATAGTTATATAGTGTTTATTTTCCTTTGTATGAAAATCATTTGTGACTCCTAAGACATTAATATTGTCACAAATTACTCCTGCTTCTTCAAGGGTTTCACGTTTAGCGCATTCTTCAAATGTTTCGAAAAATTCTAAATGTCCACCTGGAAGACACCAAGTGTTGTGACCGTGAGAATTGATTCGTTTTTGAATTAAGAATTTGTTATCTTTAAAGACAAAAACACCTAGTCCTACTTTTGGTCTATTTTTTTCCATTGTTAAATAAATAGTATTGTTAATTAAAATGTTTTTCTAAAAGTTTAATAACAAATTATGTTTTTTTAACTTTATGGATTTGATTTATGTTTTATTGATCCTTTCAGGTATTATGTATTATTTTAAAGATAAATATAATTATTTTTTTAATTATCATGAGAATTACATACGATCTTCAATTTATATTGTATTTGGATCTTTTCCAATCCTTTTCTTATTGGATGTTAAAATTAATTTTTTAGTTGTTTTATTTTCAATAATTTTATTTATTGTGATTAGCAGATTAATGTTCTTTTTGAATGGTACAAAAATTAAACAAAACATAAAATCTGGAAAATATATGAGTAGAAGTGATATTCGTTTTCAAATAACAAAATACTTTGAAATTATTTGGCAGCAATCATTTGTTTATTTTTTTTGTATTCTTGCATTAGATATATTTGGAGCTAATATTAAAACAGTTTTAATTTTTGGAATAGGTTTTTTTGTTGCTCATTTTATCACTTTTATATTTCAACCATTTTATAGAGCAGTTATTTATACTATTCTTTCTTTTTTTGGAGGTGTAGTTTTTGCTTACCTAATAATTTTTACAAAAGGAGGATTTTGGAATTCATTTTTTGTTCATTTTTTGTTTTACCAAAGTCTTTGTGTATATTCATCATTTAATCTTAAATCAAATTTTAATATAAATAATTTTCAAAAATCTTTTAAAAAAAAATAAAAAATTTGATTCTAAACAATTAGGTGTAAACTAATAGCCATTACAATCATACCCATTAAAATACCAAAAACAGTAGGGTGATGCTGTTTAACATTATATGCATAAGGCAATAGTTCATCAAAACTAATAAATACCATAATTCCTGCAACAGCTGCAAGAAGTATATTTAGAACAAATGTTGTCATATAATTTCTTAAAAAAAACCAAGCAATTAATGCACCAATAGGTTCAGCTATACCAGATAATAATGAATACATAAAAGCAGTTTTTCTACTTTTTGTTGCGTAATAAATAGGCATAGCAATAGCAATTCCTTCAGGGATATTATGAAGTGCAATTGCCACAGCCATAGCAATTCCGAGTTTAATATTAGCTAGAGATGAAAAAAAGACTGCAATTCCCTCTGGGAAATTATGAATAGCAATTCCGACTGCTAAAAGCGTTCCACATCTCTTTAAATTTTTATTATTTTTACCATGTTTACATGATTCTTCTTTTTCATATTCATGTGGAATAAGAACATCAATAGCATAAATGAATAATATGCCTGCAAAAAAAGATGCCATTGCAGTAGCGTATCCAATAATTATAATACTTTGATTTAATAATTCAGTAAAAGAAATAAAAATCATAACTCCTGCTGCAAAACCCATTGCAATATTTAGATGAATTTCTTTTTTTTTATCAACAAATAATACAATTAAGCTTCCTAAAACAGTTGATAGACCTGCAAAAACAGTTAATAAAAAAGCATTTAACATCTTAAATTTAGGTTTTAATCCAAGTATAAATATCTTAGTATTTTCACTCTTTAATTATTATTTCAAAGTTATTTAATAAAGAGACAACAGAAGGATATGAAAATTTTGCTCCTTTAATTTTATTTTTAGTTGGGTCAATATTATAATTTATTGCATCAACGAAATTCGCTTTTTTTAGATTATTATTGTCAAAAATACTTCGAATAAAATCTGATCCTGAAAAGTTACTTTCATTTAATTGACACTCTTCAAAAATACAACTTTGTACTTTTGAATCTATAATTTTTGTTTTAGAAATATCTAATTTAATAAATAGGCAATTATTTAATAAACAATTTTCAAATGAAAAACTTGTCAATAATTTGTTACATCTTGAAAAATCAAGACCTGAAAATTTACAATTTTTAAAAATAGCTTCATTAAGTGAAGTATTATTAATTTTAGTTAAAGAAAAATTACAAGAATTAAATTCACAATCATTAAATTTAGCATTGCTTAAGTCTACGTTTGAAAAATCAATATTTTGAAATTTTTCTTTATCAAAATCTTTATCTTTATATTGCATACAAATAGTAATTATTTTTATTTTAAATTTTTATCCATACTAATGTTTATATATTAGTTTATGTAGAAAAAATCTATGGAATCAATTGTTTTTATTCAAGATGTTTATAATATAACTGGAATAGGAGCTGTCCCTGTAGGACTAGTTAAAAAAGGAGTGTTAAAAATAGGTATGAAAATTAATATAGATGGACATAAAATGGAATTAAAATCTATGGAGTATAAACATAAGCCTCTTAAAGAAGCCATGGAAAACCAATTGATTGGAATGGCACTTTTTAATTCAAATTATAAAATATTAAAATCAGTTCTTAAGCAAGACGTTGTTTTTTCAGATGCTGGTGAAATAGTTTCTGAACCTGTTATTAAACCAATTAAAAGATCATCTAATCATCCAAAAGGACCTATTCAATCTCTTTTTAGTAAATTCTTTGGTTCCTGATTACAAGTTTTACATTCACCTTTAACCTCAATTTGAAAACTCGATATTTCACCAGGAATTTTATCTTTTAAAAAATCAAGGGAGTCAACATCAAAATGAATAATTTTGCCTGTTTTTTCACAGATAAAATGACAATGACTTTTTTGTTCTTTTGAGTATATGTGTTTTCCATTGCACATATAAGAAAAAATATTTTTTTTATTCCTAAGATTTTTTAAAAATCTATATATTGTAGCTAAACCTATTTTATTATCTTTTTTTTTTATTTTTTCAAATAAGTCTTCAGCTGTAAAAAATTTTTGAGTTTTATTTATTTCTTTTTGAATAAACTCCTTTTGTTTTGTATTTCTTGTTTTGGCCATCTTTATTGAGAATAAGAATCAATAAGGTATTTAAATATATAATGTTTACTAGAAAATAATGATGAATTCAATATATGCTTTAATTAGTGTTGTTATTGTATCAATTATTTCAGTAATTGCAGCAATTCCACTATTTTATAAAAAAAAAGTTTCACAAAAATTATTGCTTTTTTTACTTAGTATATCTGTTGGTGTTTTATTAAGTACAGTTTTTATGACCTTACTTCCTGAGGCAATGGAAGAGGGGTATTCATTAGGTATAGCAATAAATATTTTATTTGGGTTTTTAGTGATGTTCGTACTTGAAAAATTTGTTCATTGGCATCATTCAACTAAACACGAGCATGATGATTGTGGTCATGGTCATGCCTATAATTTAGCACCAGTTAATTTGATTGGAGACGCTATTCATAATTTTATTGATGGTTTAGTTATTGCTGGAAGTTTTGCAGTAGATGTTACAGTTGGAATCACAACTTCAATATCAATTATATTTCATGAATTACCTCAAGAAATTGCAGACTTTGGAGTTTTATTATATTCAGGGTATTCAAAAAAAAAAGCAATGTTGTTTAATTTTATTTCAGCAACAACAGCAATTTTAGGAACTGTCGTAGGAATTTTACTAGCGGATACAGCATTTCATTTTGAGAAATTTATTTTACCTTTTGCTGCGGGTACTTTTCTTTATATCTCAGCAACTAATTTGTTACCTCAACTTCATAGACATTGCAAGCTCAAAGAAACATTTCAACATATGTTAGCTATTATTTTAGGAATATTAATTGTTTTATTGCTTACAATTTATGGACCTGCACATCTTCATTAAAATCTAAAAATGGAAGAAATTTATCCTAAAATTTGGGAATTAGCCAAATCATACTATCTTAAAGGTAGGCCTATGGACATTGATCATGTTGAATGGATGATGGAACAAGCTAAAGTTTTATGCCAAAAAGAAGATATTGATAAAACTCTTTTAATGCCTCTTGTTATTTTACATGATGTAGGTTATGGTGAAACTGGTCCAGCTTATTTTGAAAAAGATCTAAAAAAAGATCACATGATTGCAGGTAAAAAAATATCTAGGGAAATTTTAGAAAAAGTAAACTATCCGGAAGATAAAATTAAAATTATTGAAAATTACATTTCTATTCATGATAATTGGATTTATGGTGAATATGAAATCTATAAAGAAAATAATACCATAGGTTCATTTAGTGATTTAGATTATATGTGGATGGCAACGCCAAAGGGATTTGAAGCTGTTAGGAAGATAATTCATAAATCAAAAAAAGAAATGATTGAATTTATCATGTCATGTGACAAATTAAAATATTATTCTTTTGTCACAAAAACAGCAAAAGAATTGTTTGAAAAATATATGAGTGAAAGAAAAAAAGAAACAGATATTGAATTAAACTAATAATCCACCCCATTCAATAACAGTAAATCCAGTTCTTTTTATTTCCTTAATTTCTGGTTCTTCTAAAATTTTATGTTTCTTAATTGGTTTGAATGCAAAATTTAATCTTATTAAAGTATCAGGTTCAGGATTAATAATTAGGTTCATATTATCTTCTAAAAAATCATAAGTAAGTAGTTTGATTTCATAATATTTTGAATAAGGCAATTCATTTAACCAATAGTCCATAAATTGAGTTTTTTCTTTTTTATTAAGTCCAAGTTTAGGAAGATTAATTTCAAACCAAGAATGTAAATTTTCATATTCAATAACCCATCCAGTATTTGGAAGAGATATTTTTTTGAGTTTAGCCTCGTAGAATAAATAATCATATTGATTTTCAATAATACCTTCTTTAGTTACAAATACATTCCATCCATTATTATATTTCGGAATATCTTCAATTAGCATACCATTTATATCTAATTGAACATTAATTTTCATATCTTCTTTAGGATATAAATAAACAGCAGGCTTTTTAATTGTAACAGTTGATAAACTAATTACAAAAGCAGCACTAGCTAAGCAACAAAATACACCAAGAGCAACAATAATTATAATCCAGATTTTTTTCATAATAAAAATTGTAATTTTTGCTTTAATAAATTTTACTATAACTTCAAACAGTTATAGGGTTTAAAGAATAAGGCGGATTAATCGGACCATTAAAAAAACTGTTTAATTTTTTTTTTGCATTATTAACAACATTTTTTACTTGAGTTGAATAATGTACTAAATAAGGTTCAAAAATTCTTTTTTGATTTAGTCCAAACATTGCCCATCTTCCTATAGGTGTCATTGCGAGTAATGGAAGACCAATTGTAGCAGCAGTTTGTATTTTGTCTTGATTTTGTGATATTAATTGAGCAATTCCAAAGTCTGATTTTTCTTCTTCAGTAGCACAAAGATATAGTTGTGAATTTTTTGTTACATATTCAGTTTCTGAAAGTATTTCTCTACCTCTATGAATAATTTCTTGGTCAGTCATATTTTGCCAATGTTGTTCTTCTAAAATACCTTTCATATCAGGAAATAATCTAACAATAAACTGATCATATTTGTTGAGTTCAGATAAATTATGTAATATTTCTCTTTTTGCTTCAACACTGTATTGGTTTGGATTGTCAGGATTTAGATTTGCTTCAATTGCATCTAAATAAGATCCTAATTCATGATTTTGTTTTATAATGTGCATAACAGGCACATGTATCCTAGTTGGATTATCATCAAATAGGTTTTGACGTTCTCCGCGATACATAACCCAAAGATTGTTAGCAAATTCTTCTAAACTTGATCCTTCTGATCCATTTTTTTTAGCAATGTCTAACATTAGATCATACATTTGAATTGTAGAGTTAGTAAAGCTCATTCTATTCGAAGGATCTTTATTTAAATCTAAAAGTTCATTTATTCCAATAGAAATTTCTGTTTCACCAGCATCAAATAAGAAATCAGGATGGCCAACAGGACAAAATTCAGAATTTTCTAATACATGAGGTTTACCTCTTCCTAGAAAATATTCATAATCATTTGGTAATTCATTTGCTTCCTGTTCAAGTTTCCATGGGAAAAAATCTAAGACATAGTGGTCAAATACTAGGCCTGCAAAGTATAATGGAAGAAGCTGAAAACCTACTACTGCAGCAGCCATACCAGCACTAACATCAAGTGCTTTACCTGGAAGATGCCAAAAAGAATCCCAAATAGTTTTAACTAATCCTTTTCTAGATTTGTTTTCATTTGTCATCATATAGTGATTAAATTAAGTATTTATAAATGTTTGTTGTTTTTTAACACACAACAACAAGATTTTAGAATGATTTTACTTTTATCCAAAAAGCATAAAAATAATCTAAAAATTATTTGTCTTGTGAAAACTAAACCAATTTTTAAGAAAAAATCATTACTTTCAAATTATTTAATCTTTTTTTTAATTTTTTTTATTTCTTTTTTATTTTTAAGAAAATTTACATTATTTTTATTTATAACAATAATAGTTAGTATGTTTACATATTTTAATTATCATATTAAACTACCTTTTGATTTAAGTCCTGTACTTTTTTTTAGTTTATTTTTTTCTAGAGAATATAGTTTATTTCATTCATTCTTTTTTATTATTTTTTCAGGAATTATTCCAATGATTTTAGCAGGAGGAAGTTTTGATGTAACTACATTATATTATTTTTGTATTCGTTTTTCTGTTAATTTTTTAAATGTGTATTTAAGATCATTTGTAGCAATTCCAGTGTACATTTTTATGTTCTTGCTAGATCATTTCTTTGGTAGTTTAGGTGCAGTTTTTCTTTTTTCATCAAATCCAATTAAAGAATTTTTAAATTTAATTGTTCAAATAATTACAGATTTATTCTATTTATTTGCTTTTTTATGGGTTTTAAGGTTATTTATCTAAAACCTAAGTTATTTATACTCTTGTTTTATACCTAAGTTTTATGAAGCAAGTAGTACTTGATACAAATTTTTTATTAATCCCGTATACTCTAAAAGTAGACATCTTTTCAGAGATTAAGGAAATAATGGATTTACCTTATGAAATCTGTTTATTAGATGAATCATTGAATGAATTAAATAAAATAATTGAAACCCAATCTGGAAGACATAAACAAGCTGCAAAATTTGCTTTAAAGTTAATAGATTTGAAAAAGCTAGTTATCCTCGAGACTAAACAAAAAGACTTAAAAAGAAGGCTAAATTCCAATGAGCTTGTAGTAGACGATATTCTACTTGGAATTGCTAATGAGAATATGATTATTGCTACACAAGATAAGGAATTCAAAAAAAAAATGTCTAACAAAGGCATAAATTATATTTACTTAAAAAATCGAAAGTTGGTAAAAAATGTTCTATAAAACAAAGGTCAAAGATCATATAAGAGTACCTCCAAAATATTTTGGAGATGAGGTGGAAGCTGCCCTATTTAAACAAATTAGGTCAGATTATGAAGGATACATATCTAAAGATATGGGTGTTGTTATTGATGTATCAGCAATTGAGGATATTCAACAAGGAGTTATTGTTTCGGGTGACGGAGCAGCATATTATGAAACTACCTTTTCATTATTAACATTCAAACCAGAACTTCAAGAAGTTGTTCCTGGTCAAATTAAAGATATGGCGGATTTTGGTGCATTTATTAACATGGGGCCAATTGAAGGAATGATTCATATAAGTCAAACTATGGATGATTTTGTTTCTTTTAGCAAAGATAAAGTATTGCTAGGAAAAGAATCTAAAAAATCTTTAAAAATTGGAGATAAATGTAGAGCAAGAGTTATTGCAGTTTCTTATAAAGACACTACAAACCCAAAATTTGGACTTACAATGAGACAAAAGGGTTTGGGTAGGCTTGAGTGGATTCCAGATGATTTGAATCCTCCAAAAAAAGGTGGTAAATAAAAATGATTCATATTGAAGAATGGATGTCTAAACCAGTTGTTACATCAAGTTCAGATGAGACACTAAAAAAAGCAATTTCATTAATGGATGAAGAAAATATTGGAGTACTTCCAATTGTCGATAATGGAAAACTACGAGGAATCTTAACTGAAAGAGATATTTTAAGAAGAGTTGTTGCAAAAAATGTGAATACAGAAACAATGAAGGTAGTAGATGTAATGACAAAGGATCCAGTCACAGTCAATCATGATTCATCAATTTTAGAAGTAACCAGATTAATGTCTGAAAATAATTTTAGAAGACTAATTGTAATGAAACATAGTAAAGTAGTTGGAATAGTAACTGCTAAAGATGTTATAGAAGTATTAAGTGCTTAGGTGTATAAAATATGGCAAAAGACAAAGTATGTAAAAAATGCAAAGTTTTTGTAGATGGACCAGTATGTCCGCAATGCAAAGGAAATAAATTTTCAACAGTATATCAAGGTAAAATCAATGTTTTGGATGCTAATAAATCCTATGTTGCAAAACAAATGGAACTTAAAGAAAAAGGAAAATACGTAATTAAAGTTAGATAAGGTGTAATGATCATGGAAATACTAAAAGAACGAGAAATGAAGTTATTATCAAGAAAAAGAGTAACTCTTTTGATTGAAGAAAAGGGCGCAACCCCATCAAGGCAAGAATTAATTGGTCAAGTTGCATCAAAATTCAAAGTTAAAGAAAATTTAGTAATAATTAAACATATTTACCCACAGTTTGGAGAAGGTAAAACAAAGTTAATTGTTAATATTTATTCTGATGAAAAAAAGATGAAAATGTTTGAACATGCAAATCTTTTGAAAAAGCATGAGAAAAAAGTTGTTGAAGCACCTAAGGAAGAAGCACCAGCAGCTCCTGTAGAAGCATCTAAGGAAGAAGCACTAACTGAAAAACCAGTTGAAAAAAAACCTGAGGAAGCACCAAAAGTTGAAGAGAAACCAGTTGAAGAAGCACCAAAAGTTGATGCTCCTGTAGAAAAGAAACCAGCTGAAGAGAAAGCAGAATAAATTAAGAGTTGATGTTATATGGCAGATAAGAAAAAAGCAAGAAAAAACAGAAGAGTTGTTAAACCTCATGAATCTTATGAGGGTGGAAAAGTAAAAAAACAAAGTTGCCCAAAATGTGGACCTGGAGTTTTTATGGCTGAGCACGGAAACAGGAAATCATGTGGTAAATGCGGTTTTACAGAATTTAAATCTAAATAACTTTTTCTAATTAATTTTTTAATTATATTTATAAATAAATTATTTTTACCACTAATTAATGGCAAAATCACCAAACTTTATAGGTATATGGGATATTGATCAAACAGTTAGAGATTCAACTGAGGATTGGCCAGCTATAAATAGATTTGCAAATGCGATTTATCATATTATAGGTCACAGATTTGGAGAATTTCCAGAACAAAGTATATTATCATTAGAGTCTGCAACTGATTTTACAGTTGCAAAAGATTTAGCTAATTTTGCACTGCAACAAGGATGGGGCGAAAGTTATTATCATTCGATTAATTTTGAATGAGATAAATTATCATTTGAAAAAAGAAAAACACTTGCTGAAACAATAATTACATATGCAGATTTATTTTTTAATAAATATAAACGGGCAGGACTTTCATTTGAAATGCCTGGTGCAAGAGATACTTTAGATTATATTTTGCATATTGGTGGTGTTAATTATGAATGTTCAGGAAATTCTGAACTTATTGCTAGTGTTAAATTGGAAGATTTAGGTTTAAGTAGTAAATTTCAGTCATTTCTTAGAAAAACACCTTTAGGTCCAATCAGATATCTTAGTGGTTCACACGGAGAACAAGGAAGTAGATCAGAGATTATAGGTCAAACATTAAGTTATGCATCAGAAAAATATGGTGAAGATATTAGTGATAGAGCTGTGTATTTTGGAGATAGGCCTGGTGATGTAATAGCTGCTAAGAAAGCAGGTATACCGATAGTATTTATTAATCCAAATATTGATTTTGGATCAAGATATAATAGAATAATTACAGAATATATAGAACAAAATAAATGTTTGCACGTATCAACTTTAAAAGATACAAAAGTTAAGAGTTTTATAGATAGGTTATCTGTAAGTACTGTTTAATTTGTGCTTATTCAAGAAATGTTTGTTTTTCTTCAGAAGGTTTTTCATCTTCTTTTTTTTCAACAACAGGTTCTTCTTTAGTTTCTATTTTTTCTTCTTTACTATCTTCTTTTTTTACTGTTTTCTTTTTGTCTGAAACCTTTTTAGGTTTCTGATCATCATTAGAATCTTTTGTTTTTGAGACTTTTTTAGTTGTTTTTTTCTTAGATGCTTTTTTGTCAGAGACCTTTTTAGATTTATTTTCTTTGCTAATAGGTTCTTCTTTAGTTTCTTTTTTTTCTGCAACTTTAGATTCTGCGATTTTTTTTTCTCTATCTTCTTTTAATTTCTCTTTTTTGTCTTCTCTATCTTCATCATCTGCAGTTCTTTGGAAAACTAATAAATCTTCAGTTGTTAATTTTTTTCTAGTTTTAATTTTTTCATTAACTTGTTTACTTTTTTCTTCTAATGTTTTCTTTTCTTTAGCAATTTTTTCTTCTTTAGTTTTTACTTTGAACTTTTTTAATTCATCGCTAATTTTGTTCATTTCAACAAGTTTTGTTTTTAATTTATCATTAACTTTGTTGAAACTATCTTTACTTTTTAGAAAACTATCATATGATTTTTTTTCTTTTTCTTTAAGTTCATCAATTTCTTTAGAAAGTTCAATGATTTTTTCATGCTTTTCTTGGCTATTTTTAGCATTATCTTGAACTCCTCTATGAGCTTCATTTGCTTTTTTTCTTGAATCTCTCATAACTTTTCTAAGTTCTTTAACTTCAGAATTTATTTCAAGATAGCCTTTAGAATCACCCAAAACTTTTTTTAGTTCATTGATGCGAAGCATGGTCTTTTTTTCTTTTTCAAATGACATGCCTTCAGTTTCAATTTTAAATTCAAGGTCATCAATTTCTTTTAAAAGTTTAGAAGGATCTTCTTTGAATTTCTGTTTTTTTCTAATATCGTCTTTTTTTTCAGTTAGAATTTTTAGTTTTTGAGAATTATCTTTTAAGATTTTATTATTCTCATCTCTAATTTTCTTGTGTTCTCTAACCTTTCTAGTATAGTCGTCTCTCTCTCTCTTGAAGGATTTAATGTCATTAATTTTACTGACAATTCCTTTAGAAATACTCTCTTTGTCTGAATATAGATCTTCTTTTATTTTATTTAGATCATTAAGTTCGGATCTCAGAGTAGAAATCTCTTTCCTAAGCTTAGAAAGCTCGTTTAAAAGTGGTTTCACTTCAGTTTGCATGTTATCACTTATTTATTTAATTAATAAAAAAAATTAATTTAATTTTTTTATCCGAATAAAGCGCCTAATCCTGCTGCTGCTTCTTCAGGAGCCTTTTCTTCTTTTTTTGGCTCTTCTTTTTTCTCCTCTACTGGAGCTGAACTTGCTGCTGCTGTTGGTGCTGCTGCTGCTGGAGCGACTGCTGCTTTTGTAATTGCTTCATCAATATTAACATTTGCTAATGATGCTACTAAAGCTTTGATTCTTGCATCGTCTGCTTTGACTCCTGCTGCTTCTAACACTTTTTTAAGGCTTGCTTCATCTACTTTTTGTCCTGCTTTATGTAAAAGCATTGCGGCGTAAACGTATTCCATTTTTATTCCTCCTTACAATAATTATGATTGTATATTTTTTTATCCAAATAATGCTCCTAAGCCAGCAGCTGCTTCTTCAGGTTTTTTTTCTTCCTTGGGTTGCTGATCTGGTTTTGGTTCATCTTTTTTCTCAGTTTCAACTGGTGTTGGTGTTGTTTGAATAGGTGCTATACCTTTAGGTTTAGCATCTTCTGAAAGATTATTGGATAATGATGTCATTTGAACGTGAGCTTTCATAACAATATCTTTTGCTGTATCATCTGTGATAAATCCTGATTCAATTGACAAGGATCTACTTTGTGTGACTACTTTACTAATCATAATTTGTAATGATTCAGTAGTTGGGTAACCACTTGATACTGCTAAGTTTAATGATTCGTTATATGCAGTCATGAATTTGTTCATGTATTCAACTTCATCAATGTATAATAAATCTGAAGTGAAAATACTTCCATTTTCATATGCTGCTGTTAAATCTAAACCAATTTCCATTGGTTCAATTCCTAGTCTAGTTAAAATTCCTGCTAATTCAGCTGAGATAATATCTCCTCTTTTAGCTACAATAGCGTCAGCTTTAATTGCTAGTTTCCCATTTTCAACACCTGTTTTAATTCCAAATTGTGCTAATTGCCCAATAATTGGCCCTGGTGCAAATGAAGTTGGTCCTGCTTTGACTGTGATATCTTTAGGTGCTTCTGATCCACCTTTAGCTGGTGCATTTGATTTTGTTTTTTCTAATTCTGCATATAGAGTAAAAGGATTATCTTTTGTAAATATTAATGCTGGTAGACCTTTAAAGTGACTTTGAAGATCGCCTACATTTTCTTTTTTTACTTTTGAAAAAGCAATTTTTAAGAGCCTTTTTTTAGTCATTCTAAGAACTGTTCCTTTTTCTCTTAGTTTTTCTCTCATTTTTTGAACTGTTCGAGCTGGTAAATTTAGCATATTCACTACACCAATAACTGGATATTCATCAATTAGTTTAGCGAATTCTTCTACAGTTTTTTTCTTTGATTCTGAAACATGAGCCATTTTTACATTACCTTTATTGGTTTAGTCATAGTAAATTTGACATAAACTGATTTGATATTGTTGATACCTTGTGGTAAATGATGTTCAACATTGTTGTAAATATATTTGATGTTTTCAATAAGATCTTCATCACTAGAGTCTTCATTTCCACAAATAGTTTGCATAAGAGGTGCTTTTTTTGCAGATAATTTGACTGTTTTTTGTAATTTTTCATAAACTTGTGATAAATTAGCGTTTGGTGGAACAATACATCCAGCTTTAGGATTAGGCATTTTTCCTTTTGGTCCTAAAACTCTACCAAATGCAGCTGCAACTTTAGGCATGATTGTTGCTTGAGCAACAAAAAAATCCATGCTGCTTGCTAATTTTTTTGTTTTTTTCTTATCTTTTTGATAAATTTCAAAATCTTTTTGCATAACACTTGAATCCATAGCTTCTTTAGCTTGATCAGCTAATTCTCCTGCTACAAGTGCACAGACAACAGATTTTTTACCTTTGTTTTTAGGTAATTGTAAATAGAATTCAACTTGATGTTCTGGTTTTTTTAAATCAAGATTCTTTAAATTAATAATTAGATCAACTGATTGAGTAAATTTCTTTTTATTATCTTTTCTAAGTGTAGATATAGCTTCTTTTAATTTTTTTTCGTCCATTTTTTTCTACCCTCCTACATAAAGTAGTACCTGGGAATACTAGGTCATTGGAAAAAATAGATATTTATAAAGGTTTTTGTTGAGGAATACATTCATCTAAAATCAAATCAATTTGATCTATAGTTTCTTTAGTTAACTTTACACCTCTAGGAAATCTAGGATTTTTTCTATCATTTACATAAGGAAACTTCCAGTTTACAGTTGATTTAACAAATTCTTTAGCAAATTCTTTATTATGAGTTAAACAACCTGCAATTACAGTATCTACATAAGATTGGGCTATAGGAAATTCTTTTGTTGGTGTTTTTGGATCTGCAACAAAAAATGACCATAAATGTCCATCAACATAAGTTTGATTTAAGATTTCTTTTCTTTTAAATCCATATTCCCTTTTATCTAAATTTTTGAGATATTTTTCATCAATTTCAAAAATAACTCCATTTACTTTGGAATCTTCTTTTTTTATTATGCCTAAACCTGTTCTATATTCATGATGAACATGATTTCTCCAACCTCTTTCATAACCGCGGACAATAATTTCTTTAGCTTCTTTGGCATTTTTTATGCCGATAGTCTTAGCTAAACTATTCTTATTAATTAAACTTCCATAAGAAAAAATATAGTGTTTTGTCATTTTAGTTGTTTACTCCTCCCTAGCGCATTGAAAATGACATTTTTCACAAAATAAAACATGATAAGTGTCTCCTCTGATAACTTTTTCTCCTTTTTTAATCATTTTAGAACTACAATTAGTACACTTTAAATCCAAATTTGACACCCCATAACAAAGTTAATGAAATCGAATATAAAAATCTTGTCAAGATTTGATGCTAATATTAATGAAAAAGTGACTAGTTACTAAAATAAAAGTAATATTGTAATCATATTAATTTTCTAGCTCCAAATAATTTAAATAATAGTAAAATCAAGTTAATATCATGGATTGGACAAATATTGTTGAAACGTACAAATATATTTTAAAATTTCATCCTGTAAAATATTTTGGAATTGGAGTTATGACTTTAGCTCCTTTGATTTTTATATACAGATATGTTTTTCTTAGTTCACCATTTTTTGAAGTAGTTTTTGGTAGTTTAGGTGGAATTATTATGGGTGCATTTATTTGGTCATTAGGATGGGACCCTTATGCTTAAAGATAACCTAGTTTAGTAAATAAATTAATAGAAGGTTTACATAATTCTAAATTTTTTACATCTTTTTTATGTACCCATTTTAATGAATCAATATCATCATCTGCTTTTACCTTACCAGAAACATAATTTGCTAAATATGTAATAAATAAATAGTGAGTCATAACTCCGTGTTTATTAGGTTCATAATCTTCATCAAAACTAATGTCTTTAATTATATCTATTTCAATTCCAGCTTCTTCTCTTATTTCTCTAGTAAGGGCTTCTTTTAAAGATTCTTTTTCCAAATCAACACCACCACCAAGAATTAGATCTTTATTAGGGTAAGGTCCTTTATTTTTTTGTTTTCTTCCAAATAATAAATAATCTCCTTTTAAAATAACTGCAGCTACAACAATTCTATATTCCATTTTATTATTTATTCTTCAATTCTTTTAATTAGTTCTAGCATACTAATGAAATGATTTAAAATTAGATCCATATCACGAAAACTTCTTGCAATTTCAGCTAAACCTATTATTACAAAAAAAAGAGATTCTTTTGTAGGATTATTATAATCTCCGCCTGTTTTTTCAAATTGGCTTTTAACCATATTAAGAACAGTAGCTTTACTGTATTCTACTTTTTTTCCTTCAGGCAATTCAACATTTTGACTTATTAAGCCTTTATGAGCTTCATAAAAACAATTAATTATGGTATCTCTAACTTCAACAGCTGTTTGTTTTGAATCTACATTGCATTTTTCCATGAAGGTTATTTGAATTATTGAATATTTAAATTTTGCTTATATAATAAGATTGAATTTATTTTTCATAAATTTAAATATCCTTTCTATAATTACTTATCCATATGAAAAAATATTCATAGTTAATTTAATTTTGAGTTATTGATAATTAGTTTTTTTTAAATGATATTTATGGTTGAATTATAATATCTGAGAACATTATTAGGTCATTAATTAATTCATTTGAATCTTTTTTTAATATTAATACTAATTTTTTATTAGATTCTCTAGCTATTTCTATAATAGAATTAAGAAATGATGTTAATTCTTCTAAATCATTATAATGTTTCATTGAAGTGACATCATCAAAAATAACAATTTCACAAAATTTTTCATAAAATAAGGATTTGATAGCTAGTCTAAGTTCAGTTAAAGCATTAGGTGAGCTAACAAATATACAATTTTTTAGAATTGGAGGAATTTTTTTTGTAGCTGTTATAGCATCGACAAAAATCATGTTTTCATTTACTTTAGAAATGGGTTGTGTTATGCTTACATAATCAGTTTTAATTTTAGGTTTATAATCCAATTCACCAATATAAAGAATAATTGTTTTATTTCCTATTTTTTTGATTAAATTCATAGTAATTAGATTTAGTTTAATAAGTATATTATTCTATCTATTTCTCCAACAAATTTAAATACCATTTCTATAATTAATTATTCATACGGAGGAGTTATCATGAAAGAGGTTAAAGATAAGATTCATTCAGTCACAAAAGAATTAAGTAAAGTTATTGTTGGTCAAGAAAAAGTTGTTAATCAAATTTTAGTTGCTATATTGTGTGACACAAACGCACTTTTGGAGAGTTATCCAGGTTTAGGAAAAACAACTATGATTAAAACTATGGCAGAGATTATGGATTTAAAATTTTCTAGAATTCAAAGTACGCCAGATTTAATGCCTACAGATATAACTGGAACATATGTTTTAGAAGAAGAGAAGGGGAAACGTTTTTTTAGTTTTCATAAAGGTCCAATTTTTGCAAATATTGTACTTGTAGATGAAATTAATAGAGCAACTCCAAAAACTCAATCAGCTTTGCTTGAAGCAATGCAAGAAAAACAAGTAACTTTAGGTAGAAATACTTTTGAATTAGAAAGACCTTTTTTTGTACTAGCTACTCAAAATCCAATTGATCAAGAAGGAACATATCCATTACCTGAGGCTCAAACAGATAGGTTTTTACTAAAAATTAAAGTTGATTATCCTACTCTTGAGGAAGAAGATTTGATTATTGATAGGTTTACTGGACAAACACCTATTCAATCTGTAAAAAAAATATTTAGTGCTGATGTATTAAAAAAATTTCAATCATATACAAAACAAGTGCCTATAGCTAATGATCTAAAAAGAAAAGTCCTAAAATTAGTTAATTTAACAAGATCTGAAAAAGCAATGATTGAATATGGTGCCTCACCTAGAGCATCTATGGGTTTAGTTATGGCTAGTAAAGCAAATGCATTACTTGATGGAAGAAATTTTGTTAGTAAAAAAGACATTGAAGAAATGGCGCTTCCAGTTTTAAGACATAGAATTATTATGAATTTTGAAGCAGAGAGACGAGGAATGACTACTGATGACGTTATAATGGAGCTTCTTAAAAAAATATAACCATGATAGACACATCTTTTCTTTCACAGTTAAAGAGGTTTCAGATAATTATCTCTAAAAAAGTTACAAGTAGTTTCCACGGTGGAAGAAAAAGTTCAAATGTCGGTCAAGGATTAATTGTTAATGATTTTAGACCATATGTTGCTGGAGATGATTATAGAGCAATTGATTGGAAGATATATGCTCGAAGCGATGAATTCTTTATTAAAAGATATGAAGAAGAACGAAATCTTACTTCACATGTTTTATTAGATACAAGTAAAAGTATGGATTATGGGACAAAAACAAAGAAATTTGAGTATGCAGCTATGCTTGCTCTAGGTTTTGGTTATTTAAGTTTAAGAAATAATGAAAGATTTAATCTTTCAATGGTTTCAAATGAAATTGATTCTATTCGTGCAGGAAGAAGTTCAAATAAAGTTTTAAGCATGTTAAACAAGTTAAATAAAGTAAAGTGTAAAGGTGTTATTGACTTTCATAAAGAATTAAAAAAATATAAAAAATCTATAAAATCTAAGTCATTAGTTGTTATTATATCTGACTTTTTATTTGATATTGAACAAATTAAAAATACATTATATTTATTTAAAAATCACGAACTTAGAGTTATTCAAGTTTTAGATAAATCTGAAACCAATTTTAATGTATATGGTTCATTAGTTTTGGAGGATGCAGAAACAGGCAAAAAACTTGAAACTTATATTAGTGAAAGAAAAAGACAAGAATATAGGGAAGAATTGTATAATCATATTATGAAAATTGAAGAGGAAACACTTTCACTTGGAGGAAAATTCTTTTTATTTTCAACAGAACAACCGATTTTCGATGCGTTTTATAAAATAATAAATTCTTAGAATTATATATTCTTTTTTTCAATTTTTAAGAGACCTTCAAGTGCACTAAAAATTAATTTTTTTATTTTTTTAATCATTATTTTTTCTCAGCCACAACTTCTAAATATGTTGATTTACCAGGAATTGCTCTTTCTTCAATCATTAAGATATTAAATCCCTCTAATAAAGATTCTGCATAATCTTTACTAAAATAATGTCTAATATATCCTTCATCATCTTGGAACATATCTTTTTCAATTTTTTTCCCAGTACCATAATCTTTATCATTAACGGATTTTACTTGAAATAAGAACAACCCCTCACTTTTTAAAACTCTTTTAATCTCTTTAAAAAGTTCTTTTGTAGTATTATCATTAAAATAATTAACTCCAATTCTACTGTATATAACATCATAGGTTCTATCTTCAAAAGGAAGTGTTTTTGTTATGTCTTTAACAAAACTTCCAAGAAAGATATCATATCTTTTTTGAGTTTCATTAAATTGTTTAATTGCTTCAGAAGAATAATCTATGCCTGTAACTGAAAAACCTTTATTATGAAAAAATATTGAATCTGCTCCTTTTCCACATGCTAAATCAAGTAATTTACCTTTTTTATCTTTTAAAAAATTAAAATAAACAAATCTTGAAAATGCCGTAGGTCTATGAAATCTTCCAGTAGATTCTCTGTGTCTTTTTTCCCATATTTCTTTTTCTATCATTTAATTCTCACTTTTAAATTATTAATTATTCTCTAAATACATACATAAAATAATCCAGTCTTTATTATTGTAATCATTTTTAAGAACAGCTTCATCAATAAACTTAAATTTTTTGTATAAATGATATGCTGCTTGATTTGTTTCTGGGCATGTTTTTATTCTAATTTTGTGACATCTTTGTTCCTTTGAATATTTTATTAAAAATTCCATTACTTTGTGTCCTATTTTCTTATTTCTGTATTCTTTTTTAATTATTAATTCACCTAAATAAGCAACCCCACCATTAATTTTAATAAAAAAATAACCTGCATTATTTTCAGTATCAGTAGAAATTAGAAAATACTGTGTTTTTTTTTCTAGAATATTATCGGTTTCTAGATTATGTTTTCTCCATAATTTAGTTCCAAAATCTTCAATTTCTTGTTTTTGTGTTTTCTTAATTATAATTGACATTTAATCCTCACTTTTGATTTTTTATTTCTCGTCTAAGTACAGCGAAAGTATAACCCAATCTTCTCTTAAATAATCATTTTTTAGAGTAAATTCTTCTTTAAATCCAAATTTTGTATATAGATGATATGCATTAGGAAGTATGTTTTTTTGTGTTTCTAATCTAATTTTATGGCATTTTTTATTTTTAGCTTCATCTATTATGAATTGTATTATTTTATGTCCAGCACCTTTTCCTCTGGCTTTTTCCTCTAAAATAATATTAGCAATATGAGCTACACCACAATCAAATATCACATTAAAATATCCTAGTCTAATATTTTTTTCACTCACTTCATAATATTGACTTTTATAGGGTGCATTATATCCTTTTTTTTTCCAAAAATCTTCCCAAATCTCTTCTTCATATTTTTCAATTTTTTGCTTATCAATTTTACTTATGTCGACCATACTAATTTAGTTAAAAATTATATTTATTATACTTTTTATATTCTATATGGAAAATAAATAATAGAACTCACTTTCAAATGGTTTAAAAAATCAAAAATGTCGGCAAAATATCTTATTGAAAGTATATATTATTTCATAAAGAGATTTTATCAACTTATTTTTGTATTTTATAAAATGCCGACAAAAATAAATTATATTTTGTTTTTTTGATATATTTAAATTTAAAATTCTATATAATTTATTAAAAAAAGATTAAATATTTTGATTAAAACTTAAAAATTAATAACATTTAAAAAATAAGAGAATAAATTAAAAAATCTATTTTTGTTTCATAGTTTCAGAAATTTTTTCTTTTTTAAGTGTATTTTGAAGTTCTTTAACAAATTTTATTGTTAAATCCAAATGGTTTTTTACTTTTACAGCAGCCTTTTCAAATGCGTTTTCTAATGTTGCTCCATTTAATTTGTAACCAATAATAACTTTACCTTCGAAAATATAAGTAGTTTTGACAATTAAATCATAATCTATCCATCTTTTGATATAATCATACATAGTTTGTCTAGTAATTCCTGCTACATTTCCCATTTCTTCGACAGTAAGAACTGCTAATTCAGGTTTTTTTTCTTTATTAGAAAGCTTCATTTTTTCATATAATTCAACTAATACTCTATACATTTTATCTGTAGAACCTGCTTTTCTAGGAGTTAAACCCATTCTAGTAATAATTACATTAGACAATTCTTTTGAATCAGGACTTACTGAACTGGGTTCAGAATTTGTTAAATGATATGCTCTTTTTGCCATTATTTTCACCTCTAATAATAAAATTAATAATACTTTGTTTGTTTATATATTTTTGTATTTTACCGACATCAAATATTTATTATCCCTTATTTTTAATTTGAATATGAAACTTGATTTAGTATCAACAGGATATTTATTTTTTAAAGATAAGGTTCTTTTGATTTTTCATTCAAAATTAGATAAATGGTTACCTGTTGGAGGTCATATTGAAAAAAACGAATCTCCTACACAATCTTTAACAAGAGAAGTAAAAGAAGAAACTAATTTAGATATTGAAATCTTATTTGATCCTAAATTACCACTAATTTCTAAGAATTTATTACCTACACCAATTTTTGTTGATATTCATAGTGTTGGAGATCATGACCATTGTAGCTTTTATTATTTATGTAAAGTTTTAAATCCTGAAGCTTTGCAAATAAATAAGGAACTAAAAGATGCTAAGTGGTTTTCAAAACAAGAGATCATAGAACTTGATTTACTTGAAGATGTAAAAATGTCGGAAACAATTTGTTTCTGATCATGATCAAGAACCCTTATTACAAAATCGAAAATTTAAGTCCTTCCATTAGTTTTTGACTAAGGGTTCTTGACAAACAAGCATTATATTCATTTGATCTTTATAATGAGCTTAAACAAGCTTAAATTAAGCTTAAGTCGCTTAAAATCTTTAATCAGAACTAATTTAAGCATGATTTTTTTGAATATTTGATTTATTCTAATTTATACCCTTTGAAAAACTTCCTATTTTTTGCATTTTTTATTCAAAAAAACAAGTTGGTGAAAAATTCGGTAAAATCTCGAACAAGCATATAGGTAAAAATATAGTCTTTTCGGGTATTATAACGACTGTGTCATTATAATTCCGACTAGTAAAGTATTTTGCCGACAAACTAGTTTAACCTATTTACAATGGGGAGGGTAGGTTGAACTAGGAAAAAGTATTGTTGTAGGGGTAGTTAGGGTAGTTCACTATACTTTGTCGGTATAATGCCAAGGAATTACATTAGTATAGTTTATTGGTAGTTTTTTTAGATAAAGTATTTTAATGCTAAATTACAGCTATTTATTAGGTGACATCTATGTCAATTGTAACAATTAATATGATTAAAGGTAGATCAAATGAGCTCAAAGAAAAAGTAATAATTAATGTTTCAAAAACAATTGCAGATACATTGAGTATTCCTATTGAACGTGTGTCTATTACAATAAATGAATCGGAAAAAGAAAATGTAGGGATTGGTGGAGTTGTAGCTTCTAAAACAGATATTAAAATATAGATTTTTAATTATGTTTATTTAAATATATATTTCAAAAACTCTATTTATTTATTTTCAATATTGAAAAATAATAAAAGTGATTCTTTGTTTAAAATAATTAATAATATTTGATATTTGATTAAATATTTTAATCAATATAGTTTTTTATATATTGGTATCTTTGATTAAATATTTTAAGCAAATTTTCTATAATAGTTTATGATTTCTGATTAAATATTTTAATTGTTAATGTGTTTTAATTTATTTCTATATGGAAAAAAATCATAAAATGGTTTTTTGATTTATAAAATGCAAAAAAATTTATTCTTCTGACTCGGCTTGTTTTTCTTTTTGAGATAATAATTCAAGAAGTCTGTCTGTATCGTCTTTAAAGAATCTATTAAATCCTAATAGAGCTTCTTCATCATAATTTCTCTTAGCAAATTGACGCCATTGATTAAGAACATCTTTTATTTCTTCAAAAGATTTCATTCTTTCTAAATCAGATAAAATACGGCTTAGATTTTGAATATTTTCAATTATTCTTCTATAACCACCTTCTTCTTGGTGTCCCCTCTTAATAATTTTTGTAAAGTCAAGAATTTCTGTAATTATTTCTTGAAGTTCTGGATTAACTGGACCTTTTTTATCTTTTTTTTCAACGAATTTAAATCTTAATGCAGTTTCACTAAGTGTACTAATACTTTTTTCAATACTTTCTTGTGCATGATATATCCACATTAAATTTCTCTCTAAAAATATTAAATTAGTTTTTATAGTCTTAATATCTACTTTTTCAGAGTTTAATGGAAGATATAAGTCAAGATTTTTTCCAGTTGTTTTCTTACGCATTCTTTTAAAATATCTTATGATTTTTATGTTTCTAGATGGAAGAGTATGTTGAATATTTTCTAATTCTTTTTTTAAATGATGCATTCCACCTATTCCTTTTGTTTGTTGGATTCTTCTTAGTTGACTTTTGGAAAGAAGTGTTAGTATATGTTGTCCAGGAAAAATTCCTTTGATTTTCATAATATCTTCAATATGACAACCAGTTTCATGGGCCATGACATATGCTTCTAAAATAATTTGTTTTTCTTCTTCAATTAATTTAGCTGCATTATCTTCAATTTTTTTTTCCTTTAACACAATGCTTAAGGTTTTTATATTATACTTTATGGCATTCCAACCCCAACCTTTTTTATTAGTTCTAACTATTTTTGCATCTTTATTATGGATTATTATCTCATATACTTCTTCTACAGATAATTCATTAAAAGGTCTAGGAATTGGAATTTCAAGATAATTAATCATAGCTTCAGGTAAATGCGCGTCATTTCCACCACCATGAAATTCTGGCATGGAATCCCTTAATAGGTCTAAAGGTGTATTTGAAAGTTTTCCCCATGAATCATATAATTTTGTAACAACTTCAGGAGAATCATCTCCTGCTGCCCATCTAGAAATAGGGATTTTGGTTTTTACTTCAAGCCAATCCAGTATTTTTAAAACATCGTCATAAGCGGCATTATGAATAGACATTCCTATTCCTCGATTTTGAACTAGTTGGGCTATTCTAGTACGCTCTTTTTCTAGATTGCTTGCATTTTCTGGAAGACCTACTGCGTTTTCTAATTTAGCGACAGCACCTGTAAATGTAAATGATGGATGAGGAGCATATATAGCAAGGCCATAATTTTTTGCAAGATCAATTGTTTCAGTTGCAGTAAGAGCTCTTTCTTTTGCAAAGTTAGGATTATTTTCAGTAACATATTCAATCATAGTTTTTTTTTCCTATTTGATCCAGGATCCCAGTGAAATATTACAAATTCAGCTCCTTCAGAAGTAAAGTATTCAACACCAGGAAAAATGTGTAGATCTCTTAATCGTGCATATTTTGCAAATCTTTCATCTCCAGATTGAGATAAACCAATTAATCTTTGTTGTTCTCCATATAACACTTTAAATGCAGGCAAAGGCTGTTTGAAAACATGTTCAGTTGTTATAATAACATTAAGATCATTTTCTATACATTTATCAAGAATTTTTATTACTGTTTTTTGCTTGTAACCTTGTGTCATAAGATTTGGATGAAAATGTAAATCACATTTCATAACGTTAGATATAGTTTTTTTATATTTTTGATTGTATAAAAATATTTCTAATATTTGAATGAGGTTTGATATATGGCTAAAAAACTATGAACGTCTAAATAATTGTAAGAAAAAGTTTTTAATTGACTGAAAACTGTTTCTAAAATTTTTCTTAAAAACAACTAAGCCAAGGGTTTTTTCCAGTTTCTCAGCTCTATTAAGCATTTTAATAACTTGTTCTCTAAAATGCTTATTAAACTCTAATAATGCTTCTTCATCAAATCTTCTAGGATAGTCTGCGTATAATCTCCATTGATGAACAACATGTTTTACTTCTTCAATATTGACTTGTTTTCTTACAGCACTTGTTATTCTAGCTATGTTGTTCATGTTTGAAATTGTTCGCTTGTAACCTCCTTCTTCACCTTGTCCTTTGTCAATTTCTTTTGTAAAATCAATAATTTCTAAAACAAGTGAGGAAACTTCGGGAAAATGATGAATTATATTTACCTGATGTAATCGAATTGCTAATACTCCTAATTCTTTAATACTTTCTTCAATAGTTTTTTGTTCATGATAAATCCGCACAAGTCTTGCTAAAAGACGAACTAAATTATTTTTAAGTGTGGCAAAAGGAAGTGATTGTACGTCTTCAGGAAGATAAGAATTGAGATTATTTGCATTTACTCTTCTTAGCATCCGATTATAATTACGAGCAATTCTAGGATCATGATAATCCAGTTTTGTTTTAACATTTTTTAATGAGCTTTTTAGAGGAGCAATTATTCTTTGCTCTAAAATGAGTTTTTCTTCATTTGAGTTTGATTGAGCTATAGGTCTAGATAGATTCAAAGTTCTTGGTTGCGTTGCAGCAATAACACTCATATTCTTTTTTTATATTTAATCACAATTAAATAATTTCTTATTTGACAATAAAATTTATATACCTTATACAACATAAAAATTTCATATGGTAGATCTTAAAGATGAAGAACTTAATAAAAAACTTAAAGAATTAAAAAAACAAGACATACCTTCTTTAGAGGAAATAAAAGATGAGAATAAAGATTTTGAGAAAAAAGAAGAATCATTCCTAAAAAAGTTTTTCAAAAAGAGAAACAATAAAAAATAAGATTACATTACCTTAGTTCTATGGATCCAAGAAATTCAGTAGTTATAGAATTTATTAATAGTATTTTTTTAAATTATAGTCCTCAGTATAATTCTATTAAAGATCTTGCTAAAAAGGATCTTGCAGAAGAATTTTTAAGTGAAATAGAGGAATTTTTGTCTAAAAGAAAAGAATTTATACCTCAATTAAAAAAAATCAAAAGAATAATTGGTAATCCTTCTACAATTAATGATAAGGAATTAAATGAAGTGATGGATATTCTTGTTTTAATGAAAGAAAGATCAAAATTAGACAAAAGTATAGATAGAGATGGAGTGAATGTGATAATGAATATGTTTGAATCATTAATGCATGGAGTTTCTCAAAAAAATGAACTAGATATTTCTTGGGGTTTATTGACAAATGAAAATATTGATCAAATGAATAATTTAGAAAAGCAATTAATTGAGATGCAAACAAGTTCAGAAAAAGGGTTTGGAGTACTATCAAACCAGAAAGACACCGTATATCAAACTCAAAATCTTCAACAAGATATTTATTCTAATTTTTCTCAAAGTGTGTCTTTAGAACAAAACAATAGTGTTTATTCTTCAAAAGAAGATGATGGATACAAAGCTATGAAGCCTAATTTATAAGTAAAAAACAAAATAAGTATTAACTTAAGATTTAGTAAATTATATAAAACAATTCTTCTAAAATATAATTAGATGGATACACAAAACATGTCAGCTCAAGAGATACTTGAGTTACAAAAAAAAAATTGTATATTTTGTAAAATCATTGCTAAAGAAATTCCATCCTATGAAATTTATTCAGATGAAAAAGTTAGTGTAATTTTAGATATCAATCCAGCTCATGAAGGACATTGCTTAATACTTCCTAAGAACCATTATCAAATTTTACCACAAGTACCTTTAGATCTAATTGGTTATATGTTTACAATTGCAAAAAAAACATCAAGAACATTGCTTAAATCTTTAGGTATTCAAGGAACAACTATTTTTGTAGCTAATGGTGCTTTAGCAGGACAAAAAGCACCTCATTTTATGATTCATGTTGTGCCTAGGCAAAGAGGCGATCAATTATTTAAAATTCCTAAAAACAGTATTTCTGCAGAGGAATTATTATCAATAAAAAATAAACTTGTTGGAGAGCAAATAATACAACAAGAAAAACAAGAAATTGAACCAGTAAAACAAGAAATAAAACAAGAAGAAGTTATTGAACAAAAACATGTAGAAAATAAACCTCAAACTGTTGAAGAAAGAATAGTGGATCCTAAAGAAGAATCTAAAAAAGAAATTCAAGAAGATGTTGTTGAAAAAGTTGAAGAAGAATTAAACAGTGAAAATAAAGTAAAAGAAAATAATAAACAAGAACAAAAAAAAGACACAAATATAGATGATATTGCAAATTTGTTTTTGAATTAAGGGATAAAATATGAAATTTGAAAAATTTCAAACATAAAAATCAGAGGTTTTAATGAATGACAGAATGTGACGTGTGTAAAATTGTAAACAACAAAGAAGCATTTCATGTAATTTATGAGGATGAGATTTGTTTTGCATTACTGCATGAGAGTCCAGCAGTTCCTGGTCACACAATGGTTATTCCTAAAACACATACAACTATCATTGAAGAATTAGATGATAAAATAGTTGAACATTTATTTGTTGTATGTAATAAAGTGAGTACTATTTTATTTGATAAATTAGGTGCTCATGGAACAAATGTTATTGTTAATAATGGAATTGATGCAGGTCAAGATTTACCTCATGTTGTTATTAACGTACTTCCTAGATCAGAAAATGATGGTTTAGATTTTGAATGGACACCTAAACAATCAGGTCAACAAGTATTAGAATCATTACAAAAGAAAATCCAGATTTATTCAGATCCAATTTTTTTAGGAAAAGATGAATTACCTGATATAAAAATACAAAAACCTGAGCAATCAATTACCAAAACGTCTTCTAATAATAAAATAGAAAAAAAAGAAAATTATCAAATAAATAATTTAAAACGATTACCTTAATTTGCAGTTACGTGTGATGTAATTGGCCATCCTGTTGTAGCACAAGTAATCATGCTATCAAGATCTTCAGATTCAAATATTAAGTCTTGTTCTTCACATACTACGGCGTCAGTTGAAGCTGCAGTTCCACCAATTCTTGGTAAAATTGCTACTTTAACAGGATTAGCTGTTGTATTATATGTGAAAGCGTAAGTTGAAAAATTTCCTTTTGAAAATTTATTTCCAACATTTTCAGTTCTTATAATAGTGTCACCAATGACAAGAACATCAAAAGCAGCAATATCAAGCAAACCTTTGTTTTCCATTTGTAAAACAATTTCTGTAGTGTTTTTACAAAGTCTATAATTTGAACTTACTTTAACTATTTGAATATCAACTTCTCCACTACACTTGAGAACTTCTCTTTGATGCTCAATTGTTTGGATTTGTTCTTCTGATAAACCTTGGATAACTACCATTACAGCAGCGCCAATAGAAACGACAATCATTACAAGCAACACAGTTGCAATTAAAGGAGATACACCTCTTTTCAACATTTTTTCACCTTTTTAATGATATGTTTAGAATTATTTAAGTATATAAAGTTTTCGTAACAACTGATTTTTTTGAGTCGTGGTTAACAATAATCTTTATAAATCACCTGAGTTTCCAAGAATGCTATGGAAGGAGTCATATCAAGTTTTAGACGAGGAGTAAGAACTCAAAATACTAAACAAATGATCATTGAAATAGAAGGAATTGATTCTAAAGAAAAAGCAGAAAAATTAATTGGAAAAGAAGTTGCTTGGGAAGCTCCAGGAAAAGCAAAAAAAATTTTAAAAGGAAAAATTAGTGCAGCTCATGGATCAAAAGGAACAGTAAGAGCAATTTTTGAAACTGGAATGCCTGGACAATCTTTAGGAACTAAAATTAAAATCAATTAAATTTTTAATAATTCTGTTTTATTATATCTATTAGTCATAATTCTTTTTAATTTTGAATTATTATTTATTTGTTCAAAAGTGTTTATTGCCAATTCTTCAGTGTTATTATTGTGAGATAAATGAGCTAAGAAAACTGTTTTTAATTTTTCTGACGCATAATTTTTTATAAGTAAACTTGCGTCAATATTTGATAAATGACCTTTATCTCCTAAAATTCTTTGTTTTAAATGGTAGGGATAATAACCTTGTAAAACCATATCAATATCATGATTAGATTCAAGAACTAATCCGTCTGCATTGTTTGTTATAGATTTAACTTCATCATCATAAACTCCTAGATCTGTAAAGTATCCAAGTGTTTTTTTCTTGGTCTTAATTTCATATCCAAAAGGATTAGCAGCATCATGGCTTGTTGGGATTGGACGAATACTAAGATCTTTAATTGTAATTTTATTATTAAAAAAATTTGGATTATCTAAATGGACTTTTGAAGCTAAATAGGTATTTTTATGAATGTAAACTGGAACTTCAAATTTATTATGAATTCTTTCTAATCCCTTAATATGGTCAGTATGTTCGTGTGTAATAAAAATTGCATCCAATTCATTTAATTCTTTTCCAAAATCTGAAAGTGAATTTTTTATTTTTCTGCAAGAAATTCCAGCATCTACTAATATGTTTGATTCAGTCGTCTGAATAAATGTTGAGTTACCTGAACTTCCACTGCTTAGAACTGAGACATGCATAAGTATTCTCTTTAGTTGTATAATTAAATAATTTGCGGTGAGTATATAAATAACCTTAAGGTCTCTTCTTGAAGAAAATGCAGTATGTTGAAGAAAATACAGATTTTGAACATTTTTTACAAGCTATTAGTCTAGATTCACATGCATTGATGTTAGAACATGTTTGTCATGCAGAAGAGGGATTTGGAAGAACTACACACAGATTACTTGGATTGTCTGGACAACCTAGAGATTCTTTAGAATATTTAAAATCAATTGATCTAGTGGAAAATGGGAAACCTATTGCAGAAACAAACACACCAACTTTTACTTGGATATTAAGTGAGTTAGGAGAAAAAATTAAACCTTATGTTGTTGAAGGAATCAAATCTAGGGATAATTTGTCATATGAACAAATATTTACTCAGCCGCATTCAAAAGGAGTTCCACCAGTATACACTGTTGCGGAAATGTTGCTTAGACTTTATGAGGTTGATGTTCCTATGTCAACACTTGAGAAAGAAGTCAGGGAAATAACAATTAATGGAAACTCACCAAGTCAATCTGCTTATAGAAGACATAAACAAAGATTAATTGAACTTGGTTTATTAAGACAAGATGAATTTAGTCCAAATGATAGGAGATTGACTTGGAAAAAAGAATATATTGGTAATACACCAAAGGGACCATATGATACTGTTGATAGAGTTGCTGAATTAATGTTGGATGGAGGTTATTTTACTAAACAAGAAATTGCTGATAAATTAGGAATTGGTACTTCAACAGTACAAAGAGCTTTAGGTCATTTAAAATCTTATTATAGGATTGCAAAACCTTCTGAATACAATAATATAGGTTTAACAGATCTTGGGTTAGCGATAACAGAACCAATAATGAAAGCACATGAAGGTTTAATGAAATCTACACAATCCGACTGATTCCATCAGATTTAGCAATTCTAATTATGTTTTCCACATAACTTTCCATTTTAGGTTCATGACTAACAATTATTGTTTGTTTCATATTTAATTCTTCAATAACATCTCTTACTTTATCTAGTTGTTCAGAAGAAAATCCATCAGTAGGTTCATCTAAAATAATAAGATCTTTAGTATTAATTGAAGGAATTAAGTCATTTACAACTTTGTTTAAAGCTAATCTATAGGCTAAGGCAACTGAAGTTTTTTCTCCTCCTGAAAGGGAACCAATATCAGCTTCATATCCATCTTGTAATAAACTAACAGCAAATTCATCATCTAATGAAATATCAATATCTTGGATCAAGATTGCAAACCATTCTTTTAAGAGTGAATTAAATTCTTTATGGATACTAACCATAACATGCTTTTCAATTGTTGACATTAATTTTACAAAAAAAGAATCAAACCAGTTTTGAATTTCATTGAGATTTTTGATTTTTTCTTTTGTTTTTTTAAATGTTTCAATTTTAGTATCAATTAATTTTATTTGTTCATTTATTGAACTATATTCTTGGTTTAAAGCAGATAATCTAATTTCAATTTCTTGTCCTTTAATTTTAAAATCATTTAAGATAATTTTTTGTTCTTGGTATTTTTCATCCAATGTTTCAAATTCTTTAGAAGATTTTTTTATTTTTTCAAGTTCATTTTTTTCATTATTGATTAATAGATCAATTTTAATTATTTCTTGTTTAAGGGATTCATTATGTTTTGTTTCTATTTTTATTTTTTCAAGTAAATTTTTCTTTTCTCTAAATTTGAGATTATTATCTCTAATAGTTGTTAAATTTTCTTTAATTTTATCAATCAACTTTTTTAATTCATCTTCATTAAAATAATTTAATTTTTCACTTATTTGTTTTTGTTTAATTAAAAGTTCATTTACTTTTTTTTGTTTTTCAACAAGCTTTGAAGAATTTGCTTGAAGTTGAATTAATCTTTCTTTTGTTTCTTGATATTGTTTTTCAAATTCAAGAATCTTGTCCAAATTATTTTTAACTTTTTTTATATTTGAATTAATTTTAGAAATAATTTCTCTTACTTTTTGATTTTCAATTTCTTTTTCTTTAATATTTGAATTTTCATCAGATAAGACTTTTATTTTATGTTCATCTGTTATTTTTTGTTTACATTTAGGACAAAAATCTTGTGAATTCATTGATAGAATCAAGTTTTTTGATTCTTCAATAACTAATTTATTTTTTTCTAGACTAATTGAAAAAGTTTTATCTTTTTTTAGAAGATCTTCTAAAATAGATTCTTGTTCTTTTTTTTTAATGATTCTTTGTTTTAATTCATCAAGTTTAGTTTCAAGAATTATTGAATCTTTTGAATCAGTAGTTGCTTTTTTAATTTCTTCTTTAATATTATTAATGTTTTCAAGAATCATACTTTTTTCTTTACTCAATGAAGATTTTTCTTTAATTTTTAAAGAGTACATTTCTTGATTTTGTTCTAATTCTTCTTCAACTTCTTTTTCAGGTAGAATTTTAGTTATGTTATCATATGTTTCAATTTTTTTATTGATTTCATTAATTGATGAATCATTTATTTTTTGCTCAATTTTTTCTTTTTCATTTTTTTTAGTTAAAATGAGCATTTCTTTAAGTTCAATTTCTCTTTTAATTTCATTGAATTTTTTAATTTCTTCTTCATATTGTTGTGTTAATTTTTCTTGATTAGAAATTTGATTTTTTGTTTGTTTTAATTGTTCATTTTTTTCTTCAACTAAATATGTTAAATTTTTTCTTTTTTCTTCATAATCTTTTTTTGAATTTTCTAATTCATCATATTGTTCAAGCCTAATACTTAATTCTGATGATCTTTTTTTAATTTCTCTAATGAAGAGTATAGAATTTTCTTTGATTTTTTTATATTTGTCAATTCCAAAAAGTTTTCTTAATGTATCAAGTCTAATTTCTTTATCTTCAAACAAGATATTTTTCATTTGTTCTTGAGCGGTATACACTGTAAATCTATAAATGAGAGACTTGGATCTTGTTAAAAGATCAGTTGGATATCCTAAAATGCCTAAAATTTTAGCTTTTAATTCTATAGGTGTTCCTTCAAATTTTCTTCCATTAACTAAAATATATCCAGACTCTTGTGAAACAGAAGATCTTGATCTACGAAGTGTTCTTTTAACAACATATTCATTTTTGTCAATAACAAACTTAAGTTCAACTGAGCCATTTGTTGTTCCGTGTCTAAGTAAAGTTGATCCACTAAGTCCTGAACGCATAATTCCAAAGAGCGCAAATTCAATAGCTAGAAGAATTGTAGATTTTCCACATCCAATATCACCACTAAGTATAACTGATCCACTTGGAAATATAATTTCTTCATTTGCGTAGCTACGAATATTTTTTAATTTTACCCCCTTAAGAATCATATGCAGTACTATATTTTATTTATATAAAAAGATTGTGAATGATGATTTTTTAATTTAAAAACTTAAAACAGTCATTGCTTTACTTAGATCTTTGTTATCGAGAATTATCATTAAATCAGTCCAACAACTCATTTCTTCTAAAACATTTATTCCTTTATCAGATAAAAGACCATAAATATAATTAACTACTCCCGAAGTGGTTTCTATTTCTGGAGAAAAAATTAGAGTTATTTGAGCTAAATTTTTTTCAATTTGAATTAACCAAGTCTTAAATTCATTTAGAATAATTTTAGAATATTTAGCATTAGTAATAATTGTAACTACTTCTTCACCTTCAATTAAATTAAAATCTCCTTTTTCTTTTTTCACATGTTTTTGAAAATTATAGATTTTGGCTAAATCTTTAGGTTTATCTAAAATTGCAACAATTATCTTATTTCTAACAATTAGTTTTGAATTTTTAATTAAGTTAATTATTTTTGTTTCATGAACTTGTTTTTTTACTTTGTAAAAATACCTTCTAGCAGCAATTAAAACAGCATCAAATTGATTTGTCTTATGAAAATTACATATTTCACGTGCTAAAGCTGAATAATTTATTATTCCTTTAACTATACAATCTTTAATACTAGGATGATCGTCGATGTACTTTTGAGTAATCTTAGTTATATTCATATGGGAATGCCTCAATTTCAAAACGTTTAAGAGCTTCTAGAGTATTTTTGTCAAATATTATCCCTCGTAGATCCATATAGAGTGTTAATTCAGTTTGAAGTTCTTTCATAAGCTTAGAATAGAATATCTAATATTTAAATTTGTCTAATTTCGGACATTAATGTATGGAATTGTTACAAATTAGTCAATAGGTTTATAAATGAAAAAGGTAAACCTATTAAAGATGACATTAGTGAATAAAACAAAATCAAAGTACTCAAAGTTAAGTCAATTTAACTTTAATTCACCTTTAGTATCACGAATACTAATTGTTATAATTTCTTTAGCAATACTTTCAATTTTTATTAAAATTAAATTAATAATATTACTAGTTGCGGCAACTGTTTTTAATGCTTGGTTAGCAAATTTTCAATTAAGAATTGGCATGCCTACAGATTTTGAATTAAGTACTTTTGCTACAGTATTAGTTACTTTAAGCTTTGGGATTAATTGGGGAATATTTATTGCAATATTTTCTAAATTATTTGCAACACTCTCATCAGGAAGTTTACTAGTTGATCATTTTTTTATGATGGCATTATATGTAAACGCAGCAATAATTACAGCAATTTTAGGATTTTCTAATGTGTTTTTACTTGGTATGATAATAGTTTTAATTAATTGTGTAATTATGTTTTTTATATCTAAAAATTTATTAGGATTAGATGTAACATCAAATTTAGCTTATACATTAACAAATTTTGTATTTAATTTTATTATATTTTCAATTTTAGGAAATTTAGTTTATGGATTGTTATAATTAGTATTTTTTAATTAAATTTGTGCGCCGTTCCCCGAGTCCCTTTGAAGAACATAAATTAATGGGTCCCGCAGATAAATTTGTAAGAATAATACAGCGGTTAAAAAAACCCAAACTTAAGAAAAAATTACAATTTTTCAAAGATTTTTTTAAAGAAACTAGAACTAGGAGACTCTCCAGTTGTTTCTTGGAATTCTTTAAGTAATTCAATTTGTTTTTTATTAAGTTTTTTAGGAGTTTCAATAATTACTTTTACTTTTTCATCTCCAGATCCATGATGATTAAGATGAGGTATTCCTTTACCTTTAATCTTGAAAATTGTGTGAGATTCTGTTCCAGCAGGAATTTTTAATTTAGTTTTACCTTCTAATGTAGGTACAGTGATAGTATCTCCTAATGCAGCTTGAACAAAAGAGATAGGCACTTCTACATATAAATCATCATTTTCTCTTAAAAATACATCATGTTCATTAACATGAATAACAACATAAAGATCTCCTGATGGACCTCCTTTAAGACCTGATTCGCCTTCTCCTGCAACTCTAAGTCTCATACCGTCTTCAACTCCAGCAGGAACATTAATTTTAATTTGAGCAGTGTTTAAAACTCTACCTTTCCCTTCACATTTTGAACAGGGATTTTTAATTGTTTTTCCTTCTCCATTACAAGAATGACATGTTCCTGTTGTTTGAAACATTCCAAATGGTGTTCTTCTAGTTTGAGTTACTCTACCTGTGCCCCTACAAGTATCACAAGAGACTATATCTGAACTTGATTTAGCTCCAGATCCGTCGCAAGCCTCACAAGCCTCTAGTCGTCTAAGTTTAACAGTTTTTTCAATATCATTAGCAACGTCTTCTAATTCTAATCTTAAATCAAATCTTAAATCAGATCCTTTGTAAGATCTTCTTCCACTTCTACCACCACGTCCTCCCCCAAAAAACATGTCAAATATATCTCCAAAATCAAAATCAGCTCCACTACCTTGTTGAAAATTTCTAAAATCAAATCCGCCTCCTGCTGAAGTGTCTGCAGTTCCAAATCTATCATATTGAGCTCTTTTTTCATCATCTCCTAGAACAGATGCAGCTTCATTAATTTCTTTAAATTTATCAGATGCATTAGATTCTTTATTTACATCAGGATGATATTTTTTAGCTAATTTTTTATATGCTTTTTTAATCTGCTCTTTAGTTGCACCCTTATCTACACCTAAAGTTTCATAATAATCATTGCTCATAATTTCTCAAAGAAAGAAGGAAGGTTTTAAAAAACTATAGGTACAGTTCAACATTACTTTTTATAGACATTGTCGTGATGATCAAAATCAGTAAACAAAATATAATTTTTTTTGGGAAACACTTGAAATGTTAAGACAAAATGTTTGTCAATATGGACTCTTTTGAGATGTTTCAAATGATATTTTAAATTCTTATATCTATCAATAGTTTTGAAATCATTATTTATTATCTCTCTAATTTTTTTGTTAATTATTACGACTTTTTTATTGTCTTTTTTTAAGAGTTTTCGAATTCTTAATTTTAATTTATCAGAAATATCAAAGTTAAACATTTTTAATTTATTTGATATCACAAAGAGCGTCCAATTCTTTTAGTGTCATTGTTTTGAAACCATATTTTTTAATGTGGTCTTCACTTATTTGGATTATCTCTTTCAAATATTGATCTTTAGCTTCTTTTTCAACAAAATCATCTCCTGTTAAATCAGCTAATTTGTTAATAGCTTCTGATTTATCATTTAAATCAAATTTTGCTTTTATGACATTTAGTACTTTATTTGTATAATCATCTAATTTTACTCTTGCAGTTATCATGTGCATCACCTATGCATTTAATATGTATGTGGAATGCATTAAATTTATTTAAATCTTTCTAAAAACAATAGGTTTTTAATTTATTTTTTTTTCTTAGAATTGGTTTTTTTTGGTTTAGAAGTTTTTTTTGGAAGGTCTCCAAATTCTTTTATAGATTCTTCATGTGTTTTTTTGATATCTTCTTCAATATTTTTTAGAAAATGTTCAATTTCTTCATATGACTTAGGTTCAAAAAAAGATATTAATTTTACAATAAGTGTAAATGTTAGAAATAAAAGTATTAAAGCAAATAAAGTATAAATAAATTTTAAAATTGTTAAGTTTAATAAAATATCTGAATAAACTAAGATAATTGTACAATATGAAATAAAAGCTACAACAAATTTTGATGATCCTTTAAGCACTAGTTTTGTTGGTAATTTGTGAAAAAAATCCATCATTCCAACAATTATACTAAAAATAATAAATGCAATACTCAAAACTAGTTTAGGAAAGACTATTGGATGTTGAATTGAAATAAAAAGTATATTTGCACTAATAAAGAGGAGAAACATAGTATTTTCTAGTGACATGTGATGTCCTAAACCTTCTCGACTGTATCTATCAAAATAAAGTTCCATAAGTAAAATTGCCCAAATTGTTGGAATTAATATCCAAAGCATTTTAGGAAACATTAAAGGTGCATATAGAAATTTTAAATAGGTTTGAGCAATATCTGTAATAAACATTTTACACCTCTTAAGAAAATGAAATAGAGTGGTATGATATAAATGTTTTGTGGTATCTAGACAATTATCTTTTATAGCTTACATCAATATGGAATTGCTTTCCAACTGCTAGATATTTTGGTAATTCTCCATTGTTAAAAACAGCATTTTTGTCTTGAATTCTTTCACCACTTATTCTAACTGCACCATCATTAATTAATCTAATCACAGCACTATTACTAACTTCTCCACTTTTGCCGTATTTGGCAACCATATCAGGATCGCTTCTTATTGCTCCACCAACAAGATCAACAATAGTTACATTTTGTCTTATCGGATGTTGATATGTAATGTTTCCATTTAGGAATGCTTGATTTGCCTTAGAAATTACCTGAGATTTACCTGGGTATATTTGACTTAAAACTTCACTTGCAATGTATTGTTTTATTTCATTTAAATCTTCAGGTACTCCTTTTGTTGTGTCGAATGTATTGATTCGTTCTACCCATTGACCAATATCATCATAAGACATGTCTGTAAATAATTCAAGCCATGTAGGAATAACATTAACATCCATTCTTGCAATTGCTTTATATAATCTTTCAGGAGGGGTGTCAATAGGAAGATAAGTCCTTGGATCAGATTTCGAAATTTTTTCACCTTTTTTTAGACCAAGCATTTTGAGAGCAATTAAAGACAGTGGTTCTTGTCCATGTCTTTTAAGATGTGTTCTACAAATACCTAAATTAAATAATTGATCAAGTCCACCATATTGAACATCGGCTTGAAGTTCTAAAGAGTCGCGAGCCATTATTAATGGATATGCCATTTCAGTTAGATGATACGGTTGTTTTCGATCATCTCTTCCAGAGATAAATGCAGCTTGTCTAAGCTGATCGTGTGTAAAAGTCCTTAATAGATCTGCCACTCCTCTGAATCCGATTTTTTGAAACCATTCATAATTATCTCTGATATTAATACCAGAATGCAAAATTTTTTGCGCTTGGTTTTTTATTCTTTTATAATTATTATTTATGATATCCCAAGAAAGTTGTTCCCTTGCCTCATCTCTTCCAGAAGGATCTCCTCCCCACGCTACTGTTGCTCTTCCAGTTAAAAAAGTAACATTATGACCTAATTCTGCTGCAGCATTTAATCTTCTAATAACAGGCAAATGTCCAACTGTTAAAGAATCACTAGTAGGATCAAATCCTGCATATATATTTAGAGGTTTACCTGATTTGACAGAAGTCTCAATTTTTTCTCTAAGTTCTGGTTCAGTAATTACTCCTCCCTCTAGAGCATCAGGACCTTTAGGAATTGCTCCTCTAGTTAGAATTGCATATTGTTCATCCACTTGACTTTGCAAAGACATGGTAACTTGAAAAAATCAGTTATTTATAAACCTTTTGTCATTCTTCAGTGATAATAAATTTTTTGTTTAATTGAAAAACTAAACTAATTAGTTGATTTCGATTTAACTTCATATTTATTAATTAGCCTCTAATTCCAATAAAATATCAAATTAGGATTCTTATTATAAATTGATCCTTAATTTAAAAAAATTATATAATTAAAAAAGAGAAAGATTTATATATTATTAATTACTACTATTTAGTGATAAAATGTCAATTGTATTTGATGAAGCTTATTATCAAGCTCTAATGAAAGAGAATGGTTATGATCCTGTAGCTTTTGGTAAAATTAATTTTGGTTTAGGATCACTTGTACAAGAAGATTTACAGAGAAGGTGGCTTTGCCATCATAATGCAGATGAATTTGCAAGAAGATTCGCTGCAGGTGAAGAATCAATTGTTACATCAGGATTTGGAATGAGTGGAGTTCCTCATGCAGGCACAATTTCTCAAATTTTAAGAAGTATTGCTTTACAAAAAGCAGGTGTTCCAGTTCAACTAGTAATGGGAGATTTGGATGCATATAATGGAAAAGGAACAGATTTAGGATATGCATTAGAATTAGCTGATAAATTCCAACAATTTATTACAAACTTAGGTTTCAAAACAGACGACGGATCAATACTAAGAGGGCAAATTAATGCAGGAGATGTAGCAATAACAGCCCAACTTATAGCAAAATATATGGATGAAGGAATGTTTGCTGCAGCAGAAGAAGATCTTCATAGTTTTTATGCAGAAAAAGGAAAAGTAGACGACACACCAGGAATGTCTTTTCCTAGAAGAATGTCATTAAATTTAATGGTTGCAGATTTTATTGATCTTTATAGAAATTCAGGGATTCCAAATGTTTTAGTAATGCTTGGAATAGATGAACACCAATATGTAAGATTTGCTCAAGAAACAGTTAGAAGAATGCAAGAAGATGGTCAATTAGATGGATACTCGTTAGGAGGATTATACTCAAGTTTAATTAAAGGATTTTTTGATTTTCCAAAAATGTCCAAGAGTTTTCCTAATTCAGGAATCACAGCAGATTTACCTGCAGAGGAAATTCAAAGAAGAATCAAAGAAGGAGAAGGAGAATCAACTAGACCAGAAGATAATGTAGTTTACCAATTAATGGCTTCAGCATCAACACTAAGTCCACAAGAATTAGCTGTAAATTATGATGCTTGCTTACAAGGAGGACCAGCTTGGCAAAAGTCAAAAGCAGCATATACAGATATGCTTGTAAATATTTGTTCAAAATGGCCTGGAGGAGATTAAAATGACGCATGATATTAATCCTGCAAAGGAATTGTTATACCAAATTAATGCTGGTGTAGATGAAATTGACTTTGATTTAGTTAAATCAGGTTTTAAACACGCTCTTGAGACAGAATGTGACCAGAGAGATACCAGCTTAGGTAGCATTTTAACAGGATTAATGGCAAAAGGTCCAAAAAGGCATGAAGTAATAGCTTTAGTTGAAGCGGCTCTTAGTTTAGATGGATTTTCTCCATATGATGAAGATAAACCTAGAGTTGAACTTCCAGAGGGAGAGATGCTTGTAGGAGCTCTAGGAAGCGGCAAAAAAGGAATTAAAACTATGAACATATCAACTCCTGCAGGATTAGTAGCAGCTGCAGCAGGATTATACTTTGCAAAACCTGGGTCGTCATCAACTTCTTCAGTAACAGGTTCAGCAGATTTTATGGATCGTGTTGGAGCAAATATAGATATACATCTAGAAGAAATGATAAAAGTTATCCAAGAAACAAGATATGGTTTTTTTAGAATTGAAGGTTTGATTCCTAATTTTGATGAGATATATGGAGGAAAATTTGATATTCCTCATGCTTTAAGTTTAGTTTTTCCAGCACTACTTTCACCTGTTGCTTTGGATCATTTATTTTATGGGGTAGCACACAAAGAATTAGAACTTTCAGCACAATTACTGGAATATTTTAGAGAAACTAATTTTATAGTTTCTTCATCAACACCAGATGGAGTTCATTACTTGGATGAATTAGGTGTATATGGAACAAATAGAATTATTGGAAAAAGAGAAGATCAAGGAAGATTAGGTAAAGTATTATGTATTCAACCAACTAATGAATTTGGTTTGCCAGAATATGATGCTGAGGATATTTCACCAGGTGTAACACCTGAAGAAAATGTTCAATATGTTATTAATGTTTTAGCTGGCAAAGGAGAAGAAGCAAGAAAAGACATAGTGGCTATTAACGCAGGTCTTTTATTGTACGTAGGAAAAAAAGCTGATTCACCTGAAGATGGATATCAATTAGCAAGAGCAGTTATAGAACAAGGAACAGCGATAGATGTTCTTCAAGATTTTATTTCAGCAACAAGAGGAGATCAAGGTAAACTTGACGCTTATTTAGCAAAAGTTCCTAAAGATTAAGAAAAATGTATACTGCACAAATTACAGGACCTAGAACAATAGAATACAAAGAAGTACCTATGCCTGAAATTAAAGAAGGTGAGGCTTTAATTAGAGTAAAGGCTGCGGGTCTTTGTGGGAGTGATATGCACAAATTTAATTCACACTCTATGCCAAACATGCCAACCAATATTTACGGTCATGAAATATCTGGTGTTGTTGAAGAAATAAGTACAAGCTTAAGTGGATTTGAGCTTGGAGATAGAGTTGTTGTTAAACCAATCTTGCATTGTGATTCTTGTGAACCTTGTGAAGAAGGGGCTTATCAATTTTGTGAAGATGGTGGAAGTATAGGTAAAACTGTTCAAGGAGGTTTTGCAGATTATGTAGCTGTACCAACAAGTAATTTGTACAGATTAAATCCAGATGTACCTTTTGATGTAGCGTCATTAGCAGATCCATTAGCTGTAGCTGTACACAATTTCAATAAGTTAAGAGAAATTGATACAGATGATAGTGTAGCAATAATTGGAGATGGAGCAATTGGATTACTTTCAGCATATGTTGCAAAACAATTTGGATATTCAGATATTACTGTTTTTGGAAAACATAAATCAAATTTAGCTATTGCAAAAGAATTAGGTGCAGACACCTTTTATCTGGCATCTGGTGATGTAGATATTAGTCAGCATGATTTTAGTAATTCAAAAAAGATTGTTATTGAATCAGTTGGTGGAGAACAATCACAATCAATGAAAATGGCTGTTGATTTAGCAGCTAGACAAGGAGAGGTTGTATTTGCAGGAGTATTTCCACCCCAATATGTAGTTAATTATGCTATGAGGGATCAAGGATGGAAGGAACTTTCAATTACAGGATCTAATTCTTTCCAAATGCACAAAGGTAAAGACGAATTTGAAACAGCAGTTGAGATGATAAATAGAGATTCTCAAACCTTAGAACAAATTGTTTCACATAAGTTTCCATTATCTCAAATTACTCAGGCAGTTGATTCAATGAATAATAAAGGAGAAAAAGGAGTAGTCAAAATAGTTCTTGAACCAAGTGAATAAAAATGAAATTACTTATAACTTATTTTACAGATAGATTTTCAGTTCTTGAGGATCATTGGGCTAAAGGACAAACAGGAAATGATGAAGTTGTTTCCTTAGTTGAAGAACATCAACCTTTAGATTTAGGTGGAAGAATTGATATTTTAGATTGGGATACAAAAACAATTGAAAGAACAGTTCAAGTTAGAACTCCTTTTGGAGCAGATTATGATGGAGAAAACTTTTTTGTAACAACAGGACATGATGATTGGCTTAATTGGGGAGACGGTACAATGCTTAGAGTTTATGATAGAGACCTTAAACAAGTAAGAACTTTTTCAAATCCCAATCTTGCAGATGTTCATGATATGTCTTTAACTGAGGACAAAAAAGGTCTTTTGATTAGTAGCTCAGGGTTAGATTTGATACTTGGAACAGATTTATATGGAAATACAACACACACATGGTATGCAACAGACCATGGATTTAAAGAAGATCAAAAAGGAAGAACAAGAACTATTGAAAAAGAAATTGATCATAGAAAAAGAGTATATATGACTCCTCAACAAACTACTCATGTTAATGGTGTTTTTGAACAAAATGGAAAACACTATGCAACTTTATGGGTTCAAGGTGCAGCAATAGAAATTGATCCTGAAACAGGAGAATTTAGAGAAGTTGTAACTGGACTAACTCATCCACATTCTTTTTTACCAACAGCAAATGGAGGATATATTGTTAGTGATACTAGGTATAGATATCCAAATGAAGAGGATTCAAAGACACATTATGGTAGGGTTTTATTGTTTGATGATAAATTTCAGCAAACAATGGCTCTTGAGGATGATTTTTGTTGGGTTCAAGACGCAAGAGTAGTCCCAATGGGAAAAGACTATGGAATACTAGTAGCAGATTCAAATAATCATAGAATAAATCTATATGATATGCAAGGAAAGAAATCAGACACTTATCAGTATGATAGAGAACTAAAAATAGCAACAATGACCTTAATTGATGAATAAAAATGATTCAAGCATTAATACTAGACCAGGATGGAACAGTGTATCCACCTAAACAAGGAGATGCACATCACCCTTTAATAGCAGAAGCTAGAAAAAGAACAAAACAATGGATTATTGATAATACTCCAGTTGAAGAAACAGAAATTGAAAAAGTTTATCAATCCTTAAGAGAAAACCACCCACATCCCTATGAAGGATTTCCATCATTAGGCCTAGAAATTGCATCAAGACAAAGAAGAGGGGATTTAACAGGAATTCCAGGATATCACGATGTCCTAGATGGAATTAATGTTAGTGATTTTTTAGAACCTGATCCAATTCTTTCAGAGGTTTTTACAGATATTTCAAGAACAATTCCAATATATATTGTAACTTTAGCTTCACCAGGAAAATATTCTGTTGAGATTCAAGAAGTATTGGGAATTAGAGACTCAATAAAAGCAACTTACTGTCCATTAGATTTCCCAGAAGATCCAACTAATATATCAAAAGGAAAAATGTATGAGTGGATAGCTCATCAAGAAGGAATATCCCTAAATGAAGTTATGGTTTTAGGAGATAATTTTACAGTTGATTTACAACCAGCAGCAGAATTAGGTTGTCAAGTTGGATTAGTAAATGTCAATGAAGATTACCATCCAGAAATTCAAAGAATTGATTTATACAAAATTAAAGAGGTATTAGCATGATAACAGTACCAATTAGTAAAAAAAACAAATTTGATGATACAGTTAGAAGAGCATTGTTTCATTTAAATACCTACTGGTTATTTAGGTATGATAAAGCTAGATTTGTGTCTGGCCAGGACAAAGTGGATCTTTGGCCTACAACAAACGCAGGTAGAATAAGAGGATCATTGGCACCAGAAGAAAAATGGTTATTATATAATTTGGCAACTCAACTTCCTGAAGAGAGTACAATATTTGAGATAGGTTGTTTTGGGGGATTATCAACTTATTTTTTAGGTAAAGGAGCAGAGATATCAGATTCACAGGTTTATTCAGTTGATCCTTTTGCGAGTGAAATGGCAACTCAAGTCTCAATGGATGACGGAGAAGAAGCTATTTATCTACAAGCAGATTTTAATAAGCCTTCTCTTGAAGATGTACAAGCAGTAATGGATTTTCATGATTTAACAGATAGAGTTACTCTTATTGAAGGATTTAGCCACAGCATTGATTGGGAAGATAAACCAATTGATCTTTTGTGGATAGACGGAAATCATGCTTATGATGCAGTTGTTCAAGATTTTGAAAAGTATGGACCTTTAGTTAATAAAGGAGGTTTTGTTGCATTCCATGATAGTGTCGCACCTTATGGTAAAAAAGTAACAATTAAGGCTATTGAAGATACAGTTTCAGCCTCACCAGAATGGGAAATACTAGGTAAACAACATTCAATAACATATGCTAGAAAACTATGAAAAAAATCAATGTAGCAATCAGACTCGACGATTATATGTTGAGACCTGAAGAAAGAGAACAATTTGAAGCAGTTATAGCTCTATTTCAAGAGAGAGATATTCCTGCAACTGTTTCTGTTGTTTCAGAGTTTTTAGAAGAAGAAGAGGGAGAGGTTATCACGAAATTTTGAACAAAGGTATTGAAACAGTAAAAAAATGGGGAAAACATTTGGCAGTTAATTCATTCATTACTTCATTAAGTGTAAATGAACTTCCGGATTTAGCAAAAAGGGTTATAAATCTTGGAGCAAGTTATTGGCTTATTTCTCAATATAGACCAATTAATCTTGCAAACATACTTGCTGCCAGAAGACAAGAGTATGATTTCAGTGCATTATATGGAGTAGATGATGATAAATTCAGAGAAAAAGCCGCAGAAGCAGATAGTATTGTTGAAGAATCTGGTGCTCAAATACCTATTTTTGTTTTACCAAGATCAACAGAAAGTTTTCCAGCAAGATTATGGGCTTTTGCAGATGGAAAAATATGGACAGACCCAAAAGAAAGCGATCAAAATCTTCAAATAGGGGACTTAACAAAAGGAGATACAATTGAATCTCTTGTTGAAGAAATGTTAGCATTAAAACACGCCGAGTCAGAAAACGTGACTACTTTAAGAGATACCACAAAATAATTGTTACTTTTAAGTGGTAAAAAACGAAACATTTATAAACTCCACTTTTATACTTCTTAATATGTCAAAGCTAAAGTTTGAATATGAACCAATTGTAGTTTCATTTACTCCTTCTAACAAAGAAATGAAGGATGATGGAACTGATAAAATACTATCAATTCTAAAAGAAGTTATGGGCTTTGGGTTTGAAAGAGGATATAGTTTTCAAGCAAACGCAGGTTTAAATAGACAGAATCTGAATAATTTTGATTGGATGAGATTAGTTTCAGAAGATCCTGAATTAGAATTTGAAGCAAGATATAGATTTGGAAATGTTGATGCAACAGGTTACCTTGAGCCTTCAACAGTTTTTTTAGAAGCAAGAATGTCTTCATCTGCAGAAAATAGATTTGGAGATTATGTTTCTTTAAGAGATTTATTAGCTCAACATGGAGAAGTTACAGGTTCATCTGAACAAACATATGAATCTTTTCTTGGAGTTGGGACTCCATATAAACCAATAAAAAGATTTCTGAGATCATGTCTTCTTTTTCCATTTGGAGAGGGATTTGCCTATGAGAACCCTGAATCAGAAATGCAATCAATTGCAGATCAGATTCAAGAAAATTTAAAAACAGAAGGGTTAGATTTTGCTTTAAATGTTGAAAAAACATCAACACGGAATTTAGATTTTGAGGATAAATGGCAAATATCAGGTCAAGAAGGAGGATGGGTACTTGATTTAGAATATAGACCACCAGGAAGAGATGAAGAAATCGCTTTAATGACCTCAGCTCCTTATAGAGTCTGGGATGCATCTATTTCAGTTGATTTTAATGTGGAGAGAAATTTTGGAGAACAGCTTTCTGGTACATACCAAACAATAGTTGATGTTTTATCTAATGTCAAAGGTATGAAGAGGGCCAAAGCCTATAGAACAATTAATGGAGAAAGACAGCCTATAAAATAAAATACATTAAAACAGGCAATATCAAACATCCCATGGCATGGTTTCTTCCAATATTTTTTAATGGAGCTATAAGTCCAATCGATGCACTTGTAATTAATACAATAATTCCAATCCAACCATTTATAATAATTGTCATAGCAAAAATAAAACTAATTATGCTTAAAACTAGTAATTTGTAATTGATTTTTCCTATTAGTTTAGAAAATATCTTTGCAAAAAAAAGTGTTAAAAATACAGCAATTGAACCACTCACAATAAATGTGGTAATTAATAAGAGAAATGATTTGTGATTTAGTTCTAATAATTTACTAATAACAACAATTGTTCCGTCTTTAGCTTTTCCTAAAACATAGAAAGTAACTAGAGAAAAAACAACTGACATTGTACCCATTGCTCCTACAAGTGCTAAATATCCTCTATTTTTAACTTTTACAATCTGGTTTGATATTACTGCCCCTTGAGCAGGACCTAGACCTGGAAAAAATTGAATTAAAAATACTGCAATAGAACTTCCTATAATTGCTTTAACTAGTTCTTTATATTTAAGTTTAATATTTTGATTAATTCTTTGAAATGGAATCTTTGTATTTTCAAAATAACTAATAATTAATCCTGATAATCCAAAAATTCCCGACAACATTGGAAAAAGAGGTTCATTAAGATTAGGAATAGAAAAAACAATTATTCCTAGTGTTCCACTAATAAAAAACAGCAAAAAAGCCCAAAATTTTTGTTTTTCTTTTAAAATCATGTAGCTAATAAGTAAAATTAAGAGATAAACAAGATAAGGTTTAAGAAATGAATAAACGGACTTTGCTATAAACATAAAAATTGGAATTAAAATGATTGCAGTAATTAATCCTACATAGGTTCCTAAAATTGTTATTTTTACGGCTTGATATCCTTCACCTCGAAGTAACATTTTTTGACCAGGTAAAACTGATAAAGCATTTTCATTCTCAGGAGCACCTAGATAAATTGAAGGAATTGTATCAAGAAATGAATGGGTTAATGATAATGAGATAATAAATACAGCTAGAGAGAGAGGTTCAAAATAATTTAATAATATTGGTGATATGGCAAATAATGTTGTTGCAACTAAATTTACATGTATTCCAGGAACTAAGCCTGTTATTATTCCTATTAAGATTCCTAGGAATAAAACAAAAAATATTTCAAAGACCATTTAACATAATAAATTAATAATATGTTAATAAATATTTCTTACACTAAGACTTAAATATAACTTAAAAACCCAGGATATATGCAGCATAAAAAAGTTGTTTTATGGGGAAATGTTCTAGTTGATGCCTTAACAGATTTAGAAACTGTTAATGAATGGTTAACTTCTTTTTATAGGAGTCAAGAAATTGGAGATTTTGACAATAATAAAGAACATAGAGAAAAATTAACAGATTTACTTCCTTTTTTTATAACTGAAAAAAAGATTCCTTTTACAGCAGGTTGTAACATGGCAAATATTGCAACTAATTTAAGTTTTCTTACAAATAATTTAGATTTACATTATATTGCCCCAATAGGAAGAAATTTTGAAGAAGAATTTAGAAATAGTATGCCTCAAAATGTTAATATTCATTTAATTGTAGATCCAACAAAAGAAACATATACTTTAGCTGGAATTGATGGTGCAGAAAATAATTTTGTATATAATGAAAATGCTGCAAATGGCCTTTTACCTGAACAACTTGAAATAAGTTCTCACGGAGATACTTTAGAAGGTCATATTTCAAAAGCAGATGTTTTTTTTACTAGTGGATATGAACTTAGAGAACAAAAATATGAAGCTACTCAAAGAGCTTTAAGAGCAGTTAAAAAAGGTGCAATAACTGTTTATGATGTTGCAAATTATAGTATGTTTATTGACTCCACAAAAAAAAGTGTTGAACAAGGAGCTCAATATGATGTAATGTTGTTTAGTAGAAAAAAATCTGAAAGACATGATAAAGAAGATCAAGAAAGAAAATATTTCTTGAATAATGGTACAAAAATCTTACTAGAAACTTATGGTGGTGATGGGTCAGCAATTTTTTATCAAGATCAAGACCAAGTTCAAAGAATTGATATCCCAAGAATAGATAATCTAGATATTGAAAAAGGAACAACAATTGGTGCTGGTGATGCATATATCGCAGCATTTATGTCTAAAGTTTTTGAAACTATAGGTGATAATGATAGAGCAATATGTGATTTAGAAAAATTAACTAAAATTTCACAATCTCCCGAATTACTTGAAGAATTTGGAAATTATGCATCTAGAGTTGCAAGTATCAAGTGTGGTTATGAAAGTGTTCGATTAAACAAAGAGATGGTAGATCTATTATTGTAACAAACTTAAATTTAATACTTCCTCTTTTTTTTATGATTTATTTTTTTTACTTCTAAAACAATGAAATTGTTCCTAGCTTTGAGTTATATTCTTTTATAAATATCCAAAAACATTAAAAGAAACAAAGATATATTATTTATATGGATTATAAAAAACCAAAATGGACTGATTTATTCGAAAAGATTAGTCCAATAATTATAGATCCTAAAACCTCTTCAATAACAATTGGCTTATCAAAAAGATTTTTTCTTTTTGAATTTTTAAAAAAAATTACAAAAAAAATTGAAGATGATCCATATCTTAATTTTATTTCCATATTAAAGTATTATAAGGTTCTAGGAAATTTATTGCATGGTTCAATTTATGAGTTACATCGTGATCGCAATAAAGGATATTTTAAAGATTTTTTTATAGATCTAGATCTTTATAATATAGTAAAAAGTGATATTGAACGAGTTTATGAAATAAATAAAACGTTGAATATGACAATAACTAAGAAAGGAGTAATTATATATGATAATTATAAACATAATCAGTTTAATATGTTACTTCTTACAACTCATTCTGGAACATGGATGCCTAAGAACATAAAAGAAAAACAACATATTTCCAATCAAACAAGATATCTTGAAGAAGATATTGCTACAGATAAGATATATTCTAACATGGTTTTGAAAAAAGCAGGAATTTGGATAGATAATAAAATGTCAAGATTCATTTGTGATTACAATAGAGGACCTAATAAAGCAATTTATAGTAAGAATTCAGAATCCTGGATAAAAGATTTATGGAAAACAGAACTTAGTAAAAAAGAAAAAGATTGGGTTATGAAAGGATATAATGAATTTTATTTTATTTTAGATCAATTAATTGAAACACACAAATTCAATATTATATTTGATGGACATTCTATGAGGGATGGGAAAGGTCGACCTGACATTAGTTTTGGTGTAAAATTTGTACCTAATTTTTATATGCCAATAGTTAGTCATTTTAAAAAAAAATTTGCAAAAATGCTTTGTTTTTGTAGTGTTGAATTTAATGCACCCTACAGTGGAGGTTATATTTTACAAAGATTTCACAATAAATATCCAAATGTATTCACTTGTTCTCTTGAAATAAACAAAAAAATGTATATGTCAAAGAATAGGAAACTAGTAAATGAACAAAAAATGAATGAATTATCAGACAAAGTTTTTAATATTTTTGCAGATTATTAAATTTTATAATATTTCATTGTTGAATATTTGAAATAAAAAAATTCATTTTGATACATTTTTAAAAACCAAAAGGTTTTTGAATGTTCTATATCTCTTAGATATAGTAATTTAGATAACAAAAGGTTATCTAATATTCGAAACAACCTAATGTTGTTTCGATACATTTTCAAAAACTCAAAGGTTTTTGAATGTTCTATATCTCTTAGATATAGTAACATTTAAAAAAAAAAGAATATTTAAATATAGAATAATCATAGTCTAATTTGGAGGGTTAAATATGAAAAGATTTATTTCATCAGTAAAAGAGAAGGTAAAAAGTTGGGGTTTCGACGATGACGACTCTGACGAATTTGAAGAAGAGTACTTAGAACTAGATACAAACATTAAAAGATCAAGCTCAAGAAAAGTTATTGTTAGACCATTTATATTAGAAGATTTTTCTGATATTAAACAAGTTCTAGATTCACTTAGAGAAGGAAGTACTGTTTGTTTAGTTAATATTAAACCCTTAAAAGAAAAAGACATTGTTGAATTAAAAAGAGCCATAAACAAGCTTAAAAAGACAACAGATGCTACAGATGGAGATATTGCAGGTTTTGGTGATGATTATATTATTGTAACACCTGCTTTTGCTGAAATCTATAGAACAAAAGAAACAGAAGAATCAGATATTTAATTCTTTAATTTTTTTTAATTAATTTAATTAATTGTTTATTATGTAATTATTTTTCTAATTTAAAATCCTGGTTTGAAAAAACTCATAACTAAAAATGCTACAGTCATTAAGATTAATGAATGTTTTAATCCACTAGTTATATCACCTTCAGCCATTTTTCCTATAATAACACCTGCAAAAAATCCTTGTATTAATGAAAGCATGACAAAAACTCCTCTCATACTAGAAAACCATCTTGATAAAGTGATTGCAAAATTTCTAAATGAATCAAGTCTTATTTCAACATCCATGACAAGTGAAGGTCTTGTTTGAGAACTTATTCCACCAGATAGACTACCACCTCCACCTCCAATTCCTCCAAATAATCCTCCTTCTTCTCCTTCTCCTGCTCCAACCAAATAAGGAACTAACATGTTTTGAACAACAATCATTACGCCAATAAATATAAAGAATATAACATATGATTGGATAACTTGAGAATGAATACTTGCTCTTCTTTGTTCTTTAATTTTTTTAATTTCAATTAATGAGGAAGTAATAGATTCTAAAACATCTTCCATATTTCCACCAGATTGTTCAGCTTCAATAACAGTTGCAACAGATCTTCTAATAATATCATTTTTAGTTGAATTACTAAAGAAAAGAAGTGCTTTATGAACTGGGATAGCCCATTCAACTTGGTATCCTAATTTTAAAACATAGGGACTTAACGCACCATAATCAGTCTTAGATACATGGATAATAGATTTTGATACAGGCATTCCAGATTTAATTGCTCCTGCTAGATTTCTAACAAAATCTAAAAATCTTGTTTCAATTTCTTTTTGTTTTCTTGACTCAGTAAAAAAATCAACCCATATCTGACCAGTTGCAACAATTAAAGAAGCAATAAATAAAGGAACAAAAAGTTTGGTACCTGCAAAAACAGAAAGATCTGTAATAAACATAAATATACCGATTGCAGCTCCTATCAGATATTTTCTTTTGAATCTCATTTTTCTTTAAATTTCTGGTTGATTAATTTCTAAAAATATTAGGAATAATAAATTTAATCCGGGGATAGCTATATATGTTCCCATTGTAATGACTGTATTAACACTCATTCCTCCAATTGTTCCACCTAAAACAGAAACTAATGATAAAGCAGTTACAAAAAACAGTGGAGCAGCAATTAAAACACCTGTATAAATATCAGAATATGTACCTAAAGATTCAACATATTTTTGTCTTTCTAATCTATAATTAAGTAATGCTTCTTGAGATTTTTGAGTTAAGTAATCCTTAAGATCTCCTCCTGTTTCAATAGTTGACACAAAACCATCAATAAATTCTTTAAAGTGCTCACTAGGTGTTGTAATTGCAACTGCTTTAAGAGCAGTTAATATATCATATCCAAAAAAAGTAATATAATTTGTTACTTTTTCTATTTCGATAGAAATATCTCCATATTCTCTAGAATGAGATATTAATTTAAACATGGTTGTAGGACTAACGCCAGACGCTATAACTGAGGACATATGGTCAATAGCAAATGGAAGATTAGAATTAATAGATCTTTTTCTTGTATCAGCTTGCATATTTGGGTAATAAAAACCCATCCAGAATGTAAACAAACAAACACCTAAAACTGATCCAAATATTTTTGCTATTGTTGCTAAAAATGAGCCTCCTTGAAAAGCAAAAAACATTGTTAAAATTGGGAATGAAACAAGGGTTGTTATGATTCCAACAAAAAAAACAATATTAATGTAAGTATTTGCAAGAATTTTTATATTTGCATATCTAACTTTTTTGTATACATTTTTGAAAAATTCTGGATATTGTTCAATAAAATAAATACTAATTTTTCTAACAGTAAGATTGGCTAAATAACCTATTGAACTAGCTTTGTAGACTTCTGGTTTTCTTTTTGAAATAATTGTTTTTAATTCTTTAATTTGTTTTTCAAGCAAATATGGATCAAGAACATCTCTTTTACTGATTTCTAATGAATCTGCAGATCCTTTTTCAAAGGAAAGAATTGATGGAAGAATTGAAGTTTCTCCAAACATTTCTTTTTTATTTTTGCTAGTGAACAAATATCTTAAGAAATCTCTACTAAATAAGCCACCAATAGTAAAATGACCATTTTCATCAAGCCAAGGTTTTGTCTCTCTTTCAATGTTTTGTTTGATTCTTTTTGTAAAATCAATTTCAATTGGAGGTGGTGCAGGTTTAATATTCAAAGTTCTTGGTTTAGGTGGAGCCATAATAGCTTTTTTTTGTTCTTTAATTGGTCGAGCTAGGGGTTTAGTTATAATATCAATTTGAGATATTTCTAAAGCACCTAATTGTGGCAATTCTTTTAATTTTCTTTTTGGAACTTTTTTTCCAAGTCTTAAACTTTCAAAGCTTTTGTCATTGTATATTTGGTCAAAAATTTTACTACTTAATGATTTTAATTTATTTACTAAAGATTCATGATAGTTTTTGTATTTATACATGATTTCATCTTTAGATTTTCCTTGTAAAATTTTATTTTGTAAAGAATTGAATTTTTGATAACTAAGTTCTTTTTTTAGATATTTCTCTTCAATTAATTTAAACTCGTAAAAAACAGTAGAAATATTTTGTTCAGATTTACTAATCTCATCAATTATTCTTTTTGATTCTTGAATATATTTTTTAATCTTCATCTTAATGAGACTTCTTTATTTATCATGTGATTTAAAAGTAGCATTTCTTTTTTTACAAGTTTCATTTTGAGTTTTGCAACATCTAAATCTTTTCTTGTTGTATAAACACTATTCTTTAGATCATTATAGATTTCACTTAAAACTTCAAGTTTTTCCAAATTTTCAATTGTATTAGTATAAGTCATGTTATTCCAAACTCACTTAAAACTTTTTTTGAATTAAGATAATAAGCTTTTATAATATCGTTAACTTCTTTGAAATCTTCAATTTTTCTATTTGCCATTGCTTGTAAAAGAATTGTTCTTACTTGTAGTTCTCTTTCTAATTCAGGAATTTGTTTTCCACTCCTTTTACTAATTTTCGTTAATAAGTAAAGAGATCTTTTTTGTTCAACTTTGTCATTAATTGGATTCCATTCGAAAGGAATATTAAATGACAAACCTTTTTCAGTAACACTTTGAATTTCAACCAATTCTTTCATTCTTCTAATATTTCTTTGTGATTCTTTAAGATGTGTCATAACACAAACTACATCTAATGATTCAATTAAACTTGCCGAAAGGCTGATTGGAGGTGTTTGAAGTCTTCTAACTAATGTAGGAACACTTCCAGCGTGGAATGTACCAAATGAACTATGTCCTGAAGCCATTCCTTGAAATAACACATATGCTTCTTTACCTCTGATTTCACCAACAATAACATAGTCTGGAGCTTGTCTAAAACTTTCTCGAAGTAAATCAAATAATGTAATTTCACCATATTCTTTTCCCATTAAGTTTGGAATACCAAATCCTGATCTAGTAACAGTAGGCATCCAATTATCATGATTTAAATTTAATTCTCTAGTATCTTCAATACTAACAACCCTTGCGTCTGGTGGAATGAAACTTAAAACAGCATTCAAGAATGTTGTTTTTCCTGATGCAGTTTCTCCTACAACCATCATATTAAATTTATGTTCAATTGCCATCCAAATGTATGCAACAACAATTGGAGAAGTAGTTTTAAAATTAATCATATGGATTGGAGTCCAAGGATCTTTTGTAAATTTTCTAATTGTAAAAGTTGGCCCTTTTGTTGTAACATCTTCAGAATATGTAGCATTAACTCTTGATCCATCAGGTAAAGTTCCATCAAGTAAAGGTTTAGCATAACTGACATATCTTCCACATTTTTGAGCAAGTTTTTCAACAAAATCCGTTAGTTCTTGTATATCAGTAAATATAACATTAGATCTTAAATTTTCATACTTTCTATGAACAACATAAAGAGGAGAATTAAGACCATTGCATTCTATATCTTCAATATAATAATCATTTAATAAAGGTTCAATTTGATTTAAACCAACAGAATCTCTAAAAATATAATACATTAATTTTAAATAAGTTTCTTTTGATACTTTTGTTCCAAGTTCAACTAAAATGCTTTGAACATTTTTTTCTAAATATTGAATTATTTGTGCAGCTTTTTCAGTTTTAACTATACTTATGTTAATCATTTCTTCTAAAGCTAACATAATTAATCTTAAAATTTCAACTTCGGATTCAGATAATTTTGGTTGTTCTAATGAATAAATCAATTCGTTTTGATTTTCATCCCAATAAATATGAGCATAAGCATAAGGTGCCATTAATGGATATCTAACATTAATTCTAGTTCGTTCTTTAATATCAGGTAGTTGAAATATTTTTAGATTGGGCTCAATCTTGAATATGGTATCCATTTTAATTTATCTCAATGTTTTTTATGTTTACTGTAACAAAATCTGCAAAACTGCCTAGGGTAAAAACCAAATCATAATTTGCAAATTCTGAATTCATATGTGCAATAATTCTTGCACTTCCTAAATTAGAATTATTTCCAGAAGGAATCATTTCAATATAACCAGTTCCATTCATTGAAGTAGGTTCATCATTTAAACTAAATTTAAAATCTCCATCCATGTTATCTCCATTGTAACTTATATTTGCAACAACATCACTAACATTATACGAAACTAGAGATCCACTTGATCCTAATTTGTTTACTGCAAATCTAAATGTGTCATTTAGAATGTATGATTCCATAATAAAATGATTACTTGTTTCAATAGTTCTAACATTTGCATTGCTAGCAATAATTAAGTTTCCAATTTTAGTTCTTGTTCTAGGACTTATTATTTCACTTTTTGTTTCAATTTCCCAGATCATTTGGTTATTATCAAAACTTATTTCACCATCTTTAACTTCAAAAGATACACTTGATTGTGAACCTATACCTTGACTAGCTATTTCAGTTATATGTTCATCCATGTCAAGCATTATCTCTTTTACTTTTTCAAACACAGCTCGATCTTTTAATTCAGTAAGTATTGGAATTCCTGTGTTAAGAATTAATACGAGGGCTAAAATTGCCACTAAAGTATAAATTATAGCTGAGACCCATACCTGTGCTTTTTTTTGAGATTTTTGTTTAGATTTCATTTTCAAAGATGTAGTCTATACAGTTTTCTGCATAGATCTTGTATTTTTTTGATAAAGTTATGTTTGGAATTGTAATAGTTTTTGTTTCACCTGCGTAAATTGTATCAATTGTGTATTTTGCCTCTGTTTTATCGCTGTTGATAATAGTTAATTGTGTAATATTTGTTCGAATAGTTGAAATTTCAACAAGTAAATTTTTATTTGCATATGTTGAGTCAATAATTTTAACATTTGTACAAGCAATTTCTTGTTTTTTATTGTCAATTGCAGAAAATCCTCCTCTTAAAAAAGAAGCAACTTCTGTAACAAGAACAATTGCTACAACTACAAAGATTAAAAAAATAAAAAGTTTAATTTTAGAATCTGTTGCCATTTTTAACTACACTTCTCAACCTCTTCAATATCAATTCTATTATCAGTACATAAATCAATAGTATCAACAGAATAATCTAAAATTGGTGAAATAATAACTTTACTAGGAGGAAACACAAAAGTTGATCCAACATCTGTTGTACTAACACTAACATTATATTTGGTTCTATTATGACTTCCTAGAGGGATAATTACATCTCTAGTTGTTGGGTTATCTTCAAAATCAAGTAAGAAAATTCTTACACCTTCTGCCGAAGCACTTCCCTGGTTTTCAATTATTACTTCTAAATTATTAGATCCTGTTCTATTATAGCAAATAAACTTTTCATTATTAATTTCTAATACATTTATTGGTAAATCAAGTGAACAAGTTATTCCTCTTTCAATTTTTTGACTTGCATCATCTCTAAGGCTTAGAGTACTTTCTTGACTAAAATTAATTACAATGGCACCTAAAGATACTGCAAAAGCAATTAATAGAACTGTTGCAATTAAAGGAGAAACAGCTTTTTTGTTTAGCATTGTTTTAAATCCTCTTGTTCTTTGACAATTGATTGATCTTCACAATAAATATTTTTATTATTTTTGTTTGCTAGTGGAATAATTTTAATTTGGGATAATGTGCCTTGTTTCAAAACAGTGAATTGTTCTATGTGACTAGGACTAATTGATTCCATATGAGTTTTTGTTTGAATATAATCATCATCTTCTGGGTATAATCCTACACTTCTCATAACAAACCCAACAACCTCATAATTATTTGTGTTTGAAATGTTTAATCTTATACTTCTAAAGTCCTGACAGACACCGTCAATAGAAATTCCAATTTGTTCACAAACAAGTGGATCCGTTCTTTTTTCAATTTCAGCAGTTCTGTCTTGTGCTTGTTGAATAGACCAGTTGTATAATAAGAAACTTAAAGCAACAACCATTCCAAAAATTAAGATCCAACTTATGTATTGATTTTGTCCCCTTTTTAATATTTTAATCACCCTTTACAAACAAAGCTTTGAATTCAATTAAATCTGGGTTGAACTGATATGTGTATGTTTTGTTTGAATATGTTATTTGCGATGTATTTACAGCTAGCACTACTTCTTGCCCATTTTCTATGTTTGAACCAATTGTATTTATTAAGACTGGTTCCTTTAAATAATTAACGATATGAAGTTCATTTTCATATGAATAAATAAATAAGATTCTAAGATCTAAATTTTTACTATCTCCGTAAGCTATAAATCTTTCAGTATAGTTTTTTAATTCATAAGAAATATTTTTTTTTTGATAAATAGCATTATCTAAAACAATTTTTGCCTCGTATTTATAATTGTCAAAATATTTTTTTACTTGACTAGTATCTTTTGCAGTTAAACTAGGTTGATTTGATACAACAAAAAATACCATTCCAACAAGTATGATCGCAGCAAAAAAATAAATCTGTGATTTTTTAGTCATCATCAAAAAATACCTCTTTTTTCCCTGCATTTTTTCTTAATTTTACTAAATATAAATATTTTCCAGGTGATAATTTTTCTGCTGTTGAATTAATATTGAAGTCGTTTGAAGAAATAATGAAATTAATCATATAATTATTAGACATATCGTAACCAAATGAAGGTAGATTTTGTTCAACTAAATCTTGATTTTCTAAATATTTTTCCCTACTTAATATGTTTTCAGATTTTTTAGTATTAAAAATATAATTTTCTTCACTATGTTCAGAACTAAAATTAATAATATTATTGAATGATTCTGAGCTAAGATCTAAATTTGTTTCTGTAGCTAAACCAAATCTAGTTGTTCCATCAAAAAATGCAATTCTAGTTTTTGAAATTATGGAGGATCCCATGTTTAAATCATTATAAGAGGTATAAAATTTTAAACCATTTACAGTTAAAGTTGCTTGTCCTTCTACATTTGATGAAATGTGTCTCAAAGTTAAAGTATATGAACCTGAATCAGGTGTTATGAAAGTTAAATTATAATTGCTGTCTCCAATGTCAAATAAAGTAAATTCAGTTTCATCTCCTTCAATTAACAAAGTAAAATCATCTGTTTTATATCCCGTTAGTTCATTGGACAAATTAGTTATTTTTACAGTTACTGATTTTACAATATTTTCATATGTACTAAAATCAGCAATTGTAATAGTTTCTGGAGTCATACTCGAGTCAATATCAAAATTAACTAAATAATTTGGAGCTGTGTTTCCACTATTATCTTTGCATTGGATTTTGTATTCATAAGCATTATTTGCTAAATGAGATAATTTTGTTTCATGATATGAAGTATTTGTATACTTAAATTCAATATATTCATTTGATAAATTGTAAAAACAAATTGCTTGTTCATTTGTCCAAGCTTTTAGTATTGGATAATTTTTTACAACAGTAGAATTAGGAAGAGCAAAGACTGTTGGAGGGGTTGTATCAAGTCCAGTTATTTCAACTTCAGATGAGGAACTATAAATTCCAACATTATTGAATGCATAAATATTTACTTCATAATCTAACGAATCTGAAAGATTACTAAATGTACATTGTCTATTATTTAAATCAGTAATTAATCTAGTTTGATTTAATATTCCATTAGAGTCTGTTAAGTTTACTTGGTAATACGACATACTAGATTCAGCATCAGTTGATTCACTCCAAGTGTAAGTTATATTATTTAAATTTAAAACAGATGAAGTAATAGTAGACGTTGAAGGAGCGGAGTTATCTATTGAAAAATTAATTGATGAAAAACTTCCCCAATTTCCTGCAAGATCTCTAGCTTTAACAGAAAAATAATATTTTCCAGAAGGTAGATTAGATTGAGTGTTTGTTTTTTCTAAATTTAATGAATTTGTACTTCCTTCAGGAATTTGATCAGGATCAATTTCTGAATTTTTATTAATTACATAACTAAAGGCATTTATTTCTGAAACACTATCTGTTGCTTCCCAAGTGAAATTTGCAGTAGTTGCATATACATACAAAGTTTCATTATTAATTGACCAGTAACTTGATGAAGATAAATTTAATAATGAACCTTCTAAATTTGATATTGTTGGTCCAATAGTATCTACAACTAAATTGTTTGAAATTGCACTATTCTTTAATCCTGCTGAATTAACAACTGTAACATTAGCATAAAGTGATACACCATGAGATTGGTAATAGCTTGGTCCTAGTTCAAAAGTATATGATTCATCTGTTGTTACAGTATTATCTAATAAAACATTTGATTCATTGTACAAATATACATTATAATAAACAGGAATATGAAGAATATCAGATTCAGGATCAGAAGCATTTGCCCAAAATATTGTGAAATTTCCAATATTGTTTGTAAAATTTTTATGATAAACATAAGGTGCTAAAGGAGGAGTATTATCTAAACCTGCACCAGTATAATTATAATAAATTGTATCATTAAAAACATAATGAGATCCACTAATATTTATTTTGTAAAAAACAGTTTTTAACCCAGTATCATTTGAAAGTTGCCATATTCGGTCTCCTACACAAAGTTCCCATGGAGTCCATCCATCATATCCAGAAGCAGGAAGAGCATCGTTTGTTGGATAATTAGTATATCTACAAGTAGAAGCTGAACGAGAGAAATTTAAATCTAAAATAACTGTTTTTGATGAAGTGAATTCTTGATTAGAAGACTCAATTCCAGTTAATCCTAAATTTAAAATTGTTATGTTTGCAGCATTAACAATTAAAAAAGAATTAATAACTAGGACTAAATACAATACTAGAATAATTGATTTTTTTATCATTTTTAATCATAGCTCAGCACGACTCTGTCTTCATTAGTTTTTTTCTCGACTCTAATAATTGTATTATCCTCAGGTTTAGTGTTGATAATTTGCAAATTATGTTTTCCATGTTTAAATATTCCATCACCTTGAATTCCATAATTCTCGTAAACTAATTTTAAGGTTATATAATATCGTTCAGATATTCCATATCCAAATGAAGGATTGATTAGTGAATAGAATTTTTCTTTGCTAATTTTTCTATTTCTATCAGCCATGCTAACAGCATTTTTTGTATTAAATATCATTACATTCTTTTTTGTGTTACTTCCACTAATATTGATTTTATTACTATTAATTGAAACTACAGAAGAACCAACTAAATCATCTTCAGTAGCTATTCCAATTCTTGTGTTACCATCATAATAACTAATATGATCTTTGAACTCTGATTGAGTAATTGATGAATCTTCATATAATGTATATAGTCCAAGTTCACTTACTTCTAACACAAAACTAGTGTAAACATCATTATATAATGTGATTCTTACATCGTGAGTTCCTGCTGAAGGATTATTAAAACTTAAGTTAAAATAGCTATTTCCATGATCAAATATAGTAAATGGATAATCTTTTCCATCAAGTTTAACAGTAAAATCTGGATTTATTAAACCAGCCATATCGTTTGTTGAAGATTCAAGTTTAAATGAAATTGATTCAACAGTATCTTCATATGAATAGACAGTAGGATCAATAATAATATCATCAGGTTCCCAGCTACTTTGAATTGTAAAATTTAAATTAGCATTAGCACTGTTTCCATATGGGTCAGTGCATGTGACAGTCATGTTTTTGTGTCCATCTGATGTATAATTTAATTTTGTTTCATGGTATGTAGTATTACTAAATTTATAGTCAGTTGTTTCCAAAGGATTGCTACTAAAACTATACTCACAAGTTGCTTGTTCATTTGTCCAAGCTTTAATGACAGGGAAATTAGTAATAACAGATCTATTTGGCATAACAATAATTTCTGGAGGTGTAGTATCTAAATTCATTTGATTTTCATCTGTTGAAGACCACGCACCTACACCATTAAATGCATAAACAACAACAGAATAATTCTGAGAAGTTAAATTTTCAAAGGTATAAGTTCTGTCAGCTACATTGTATTTAGTTATTGATTCATTTACAACATCATTTCTATCAGTTAAATTAATTCTATAAAATAAAATACCTGTTTCTGGGTCAGTTGATTCTGACCAGACATAGGAGTAATCATTTTCTACTTGTTCTTCACTAGTGATTTCAAATGCAGTAGGTGGAGTTATATCAACTGAGAAATTAATAGATGACATTTGTCCCCAGTTATCTGCAAGATCTTTAGCTTTGATAGTAAAATAATATTTTCCTGAAAGAAGTGAATCATATAATTGGTGTGTTTTTAATTCAAATTGATTTGAAATTCCTTCTGGAACATCATCAGGACTTTGATAATTTTCATTTAATACAAAACTGTAACCACCAATATCACTTAAATCATCAGTTGCATTCCAACTAAAATTACCTTCATCTGCAAATACCCAAATGTCTTCGCCAACTATTCCAACATAAACATCACTTGATCTATTTCTTAGTCTTCCTGAAATATTAGTCATATTAGGTCCTATCAAATCAATGTATAAATTGTTTGAAAGAGCACTATTTGTGAGTCCAGCAGAATTAGTAACTGTAACATTTGCATAAAGGTAAGTTCCATGCATTTGTCTTAAATTAGCAGCAATTTCAAAGTCATATTGTCTACTTGTTGTTGTTCCTTGAGCAATTAAATCATCTGATTGATTATATAAATAAACTGTGTATTCAAGAGGAATTCCAAAAGTAATAGATTCTGGATCAGTTGAATTAAACCAATTTATTGTAATATTTACAACATTATTTGTAAAATTTCTATGATAAACAAATGGAGCTGTTGGTGGTGTTAAATCTAGTCCTTGTCCAGTATAATTATAATTAATTGTGTCATTAAATACTGATTGTCTATCTGAAAAATTAATTTTATAAAATACAGTTTTAACACCAGTTCCTTCACTTAGTAACCATAATCTATTTGTTACACAAGCTTCCATAGGCGTCCAACCATTATAATCTGCGGCAGGTTGTTCAGTTGTGGTATGATAATTTGTGTATGTACAACCACGAGTATCAGACGTGAAATTTAAATCAAGCATAACGCTCCTAGTTGAAGTAAATTCTTGGTTAGAATTTTCTACTCCTGTGATTCCTAAATTTCTAATTATTATAAATCCATCAGGATTAACACAATCATTTTGAGCACCTGAACAAATTAATGTTCCTGAGCAATCATCATCAGTTTCACAATCTTTCCATTGTCCAGAGTCACAAAGATCATCGTCACCGTCTCCATCAGCGTCAACATCAGAGTCACCATCTGCTGAACAACCAGCACTAGCAACACAATCTGTAGCAACATTACAACATGCAACATCAGAGGTACTATCTGAGTAACCATCATCCATTACAGCTTCATCAACATCTCTACTTAAGAAATTTTCATTGGAATCATCGCCACAACATTCAGTTTCACCATCTGCATATTCACCTGGAAGACTAGCAGGATCTTCTCCTTCAGCAATATAACATGCAGTTCCTACACAATTAGGAAGATCTGTTCCAGTATCACAATAACTACACCACGTATCACTTAGGTCACAATCTACCCATCTTCCAAATGTTGTTTGAGATTGACAAGTAGCGTCAGCCTCACCTGATCCATCTAAATTAACTCCAGTAGTTCCTGGACTAAAACAAACACCATTATAAATACAATCATCATCAGCGTCACAGCAAACTTCATCACTAGTTAAATCATCACAAAAATTTCCTGCAAGAGTAGATGATCCAGAAAGATAGCAAGTTCTATAATTAGCATATTCACTGGAATCATCACCACAACATTCTGATAAAGCTCCGCCAGATACACTTGCTGAACCACTATCTGAACCACTTCCGTATCCATCACCGTAATCACCAAATACACTAGACTCTCCTTCTGCTAAAAAACAAGTTCCACTTGAGCATGTTTGGAATGCAGCATCATTGTCACAAAAACCACATTGAGTGCTTCCATAATCACATTCTCTCCATTGTCCGCTTGGATTACAATATGCGAATTGATCATTTCCACTTTCACCAGTTATAAAATGTCCTGTATTGCTAGCATAGCAGTATCTATTACTATCAAGTCTTCCTACACAACTAGTAGTTGCACAGCAGGCATCATCTCCTGCAACACATGATGCTTCCCAAGTCATTTCATTTGCTGCAGCAACAACACAAGATTCATAATATTCTCCATTATCATCTCCACAACAATCAGTAGTTGTACAACCAGAAGGACCAGTACAATCACCTAAAGTATTATCTATTGCAAATGCAGGTCCACCATTACAAGTTCCATATGCTGAGCAAGCAGTTGTATCACCGTCACCATTTATACCTGTACATTCATCTGCGGCAAAAATAACATTGATAAAAAGGAATGTAAGAAGGAATGCAAATAAAATTGGAATAATTATTTTTTGAGCTGATGCTGCTTTTGAATCAACTATTTTTTGAATATTTTTTTGTAATTTATTAAATTTAGAATTAGATATTTTACAATATTTAGGAGGTTCCTCTAACCTGATTCTAGGACCTAAACCCATTATTTTCCTCTTTTTTTATATTTATGTATACTAAGTGATTTATATAATATACTGTTTATTTTAGTCGAAACTTTAGCATCTGTTTCATTACAAATTTTTTGTAACTTATGATAAATATTAGTATCTAAAGAAATACAAATTTTAACTTTACTTATTCCTTTTTTCATTAAGTAATACTAGTAATAAAAGTATTACTTTATAAATTTTGTTATAGGAAAGTTTTTTTAATGAGAAATCTATTTTAATTTTAGATGGGGGAAAAATTAAAAATAATTCAGTATGTTTTACTAATTGTTCTTTTAGTTTTTGGAGCAGTAAGGACTTATCAAAGGCATGTTACGTATGAATTTTCATATCATCATGATGAGTGGCAACATTTAGGTATTTCTAAACAAATTATCGATGAAAAATATAATTTAAATTATAATCCTTTTATAGGAGAAGAAAGACATCATAAGGATTTAGAATCAGGATTTCATTTGTTTTTGTCAAGTTTTTTTCTAATGTATGATTTAAATCCGATTAATAGTTATAAATATCTAGCTTCAATATTCTTTATTTTTTCTGGTCTTGCTATATATGTTTGCGTTTCTAAATTATCTAAAAATTATTTAACAGGATTAGTTGCATTAATTGTGTTTATTTCATTGAAATCAAATGTTAATATTCTTGGAAATGAATTTTTTGTTCCAATGATTATGTCATTGCCTTTTGTTTTCATCTATATTTTAAACTTCAAAAATATTAAACTATCATTTATAATTCTCATGTTTTTATTGTTTATTTACCCACCTACATTTATTTTACTTTTTCCAACAATTTTTGTTCCTTTTTTTCATAATGACAATAAAAATAAAAAATTTTATTTTGTAGGTTTTTTACTCTTAGGATTATTACTAATACTATATTTAATATGGGTAGGAGATATAAAAAATTCTTTAAAATACTTAATTGATTTATTATACTTTGAAAAAGGTTGGGGAAGATTAGAAGTAAAATTTTTAATACCATTACTGTATGGTATTTTTAATACTATTTTAGCATTATTTGGCTTTGTTAAAGTTTTTAAAAAGCAGAAAAATTTTATTATTTTTTCATATTTAGCTTTTTTTAATTTAACTCTAATAACAATTTTTAATACTTTTGATTTTTCAATTATAATTCCTTATAGTAGAGCAGTTCACTATACTATGATTGCATTTATTCCATTAACTAGTTTTGGATTTGTTTATCTTATAGATAAACTCGTCAAAAAAAATTATACGAAATATATAGTTTCATTAATTTTTTTACTAATTATTCTTAATTCAAAATATTCCTTAGATGAAAATTTTAAAAATTATTCTACACCAGTTTTAACAAAATCAGGATATAATTCTTTAAAATGGTTTAATGAAAATTATGGAGTGAATCATACTTTAATTACTCCTTTTTTCATGACTTCAGCAGTTTATCCTATTTCAAAAAATAAAGCTGTTTCATTAATTCCTGCACAATTAGATGGTGGTTTTATTGATGAAAATCTTGCTTTTTATAAACAAGAATGTGAACAAAAAAATGTGCTTATTGAAAAATCAAAAGCAGAATTTGTTTTAAGTCCATTGGTTATTGAGTGTAATAGTTTTTTAGAAATTTATTCAAATGATTTTTATATCTATAAGGTCACTTGAGAATTTTTTGAAGAAGTTTACCCAATTTAGTTTTTCCTATTGTACTAGTAATTCTATAAAAAGGATAAACTATCGAAGATTTATATTGTCCAATTATTTGTTTTTGGATCAGAAGAATTTTTGTTTGTTCTTCAATAATTTTATTTTTCTCTTGGATTATTTTTTTTAAATCATTGACTTGTTTAATTGTTTCAATCTTAAATTCATTTTTTTCTATTTCAACATCTTTAAGTAATTCATTTTTTTCTATTTCAACATCTTTAAGTAATTTTTCAATTCTATGGATTTCAGTTTGCAAAGAATTATTGTTAGCAATTTTATCGGCTTTTGTGTATTCTAAATCTTTAATTCTTCTTTTTTGATTTTCAATAATATCATGAAAATCAATCCTAGATTTATGTTCTCTTTGAATTGGTTTTTTACAAAATTTATCAACCGGTTTAATTGTTTCATCAATATTAAATTTCTTTTTTACAAAATTGTCAATATTTTCTGAAAACCTTTTTAGTTGGTCTTTTTTATCAATAAATTTCAACACTTTTCTTGAGAATTGTTCAGGATTTTTTTCGTCAATAACTATACCAAGATTATTTTCTTTGATTATATTTGCAAATGCATCATTTTTTGTACATAAAATCGGAGTTCTAACTCTAAATGAATCAATAATTCTTGTTCTATGAGTAATAGATGATTCCACTTTATTGAATGAGATTGCTAAACTTAATTTTGATTCATTGTAAATACTTAAAAGATCTTCCCTAACAACCCAATCCAAGAAAAAAACATTTTTGTTTATAAGATCTAATTTTTTAGCGTATTTTTTGCATTCTAGATAATTTTCTTTGGTTAATTCTTTAACATAAGGATTATATCCTCCAACAAAAACTAAACAAACATTAGGATCTTTTTTTACAATTAGTTTTAATCCTTCTAGTGTGGTTTTATAATCATACCAGGAAAAAATACTTCCCATCCAAAGAAGAATTTTTTTGTTTTTTCCAACAATTTTTTCTAATATCTTTTTATTTTTTATAATAGGTTTATTGCTTTTAGGAGCATATGGTACAATTTCTAAATTATCAATATTATAATTTTTAATTCCAATAATCGACATCATTCCAACATAGTAATTTCTTTGAGCTTCACTAGCACAAATAAAAAAATCTCCGTATTGTAGAGCGTTATAAGTAGGAAGAATTCCATCATTTAAAAAAAAAGAATCTTTATTTCCTACATGATGAACTTGTGATTCCATGGTTAAAGAAGTTGTTAAGTCAACAATTGTAGGAATTTTTTTTATCTTTTCAAAATAATCACTTGAATAAGCACTTAAATGAATAAATGCAACATCATATTCTTTACCAATATTTTTAAGAGTTATTGGGTCCCAGCTAATGAATTTAATATCGTTTTTAGTAAAATCTTTTTCATGTTTCATTTGGGCAATTGTAATTTTATGCTTTCTTCTTTTAAGAGCATTTGCCATTTCCCAAATTCTAGCTCCAGGTCCTGAGAGCATATCTTTAGGATAAAACATTCTTTCATATGAGAAAAATATAATTTTTGACATAGTTACTTCTTCATAATAGAAACAATTCTTTTATAAAAAGATTCCTGAATAATTAATTTTTAAAGAAATATTTCATATCTTGAAATGTGCAATAAAATCCAATTAAAATATCAACAAAAATAAACTGAATTTTAAAATTCTTTAAATCTTTTAAAATTAGTCTAAGGATTTTATATGGATTAAAAATAAAGACTCTTTTTAGTAGGTTAAAAAACGTATTTGGTAGAGGATAACTAAAAAAGGTCCATCTATAATAATTATTTAGAATTGAGTGAAGTGAATCTTGTCTTAAATGTTTACAAATTGCACTAGGATTGTAGATTAGATTAAATCCTTTTTTTTTAAATTTATTTGATATATCAACGTCTTCACTATTTGATATGAATTTTTCATTATATCCTCCAACATCATTAATTGCTTTTTTTAAGAAAATATTATTAGCCCCATACAAAAACCTAGGATTAAGTATTTTTTTATTTCCCCAAGTCTGTGTCATATGCTGTTTTCTCCATTTATCCGCAGGAGAATTAAGTTTAGTTTCAATTAAATTTCCACAAACTCCAGCAACATTCGGGTTATTAAATTCCTTTGTTAATTCTTTTAACCAATTTTTATTTGCAACACAATCTGAATCAACACTTGCAATATAATTATATTTAGAGTTCTTGACTCCTAAATTTCTAGCATTTCCTAGACCTTTTTTTTTCTGAAAAATAATAATTATTGGAATTTTTGATTTAGTTTTAATATCAGAAACAAGTTTTATTGTATTATCAGTTGAATTATTATCAATAATTAAAATTTCATCTGGTTTTAATTTTTGATTAAGAACACTTTGTAAACATCTCTTAATTGTATTCTCAGAATTAAATGTTGGTATATATAGTGAAATTTTCATTTAATCAACTTTTGTAGTATTTTTCCTAGCTTAGTTTCTCCAATAGTATGAGTAACTCTATAAAATGGATATATAATTGAACTTTTAAATTGTCCAATGATTCTTTTTTGAATCATTAAGATTTTATGTTGTTCCTGATTAATATGATCTAATAACTTAGCTTTTTTATTAAGGTCATTATTTTGTTCTTCTAGTGATTCAATGAGTTTATCTCTTTCTTTTAGATCAATTTTCAAATCTTCAATTTCAAGTTCATGCGCAATAATCCTTTTTTCAAAATTATCAATTTTTTTAACCATATTTTTACACATTAATTTTTCCGCAATTAATAAGTTCATGACAATTTACATTACATTTTATTATTATTTGTTTTGATTTTTTAGATAAATCATTATTCCAGATATTATCAATGCTTTCTTCTTTAATATTTCCAATTTTATCTCCAAGAATTACGCAATGAAATATATTGCCAAAATTATCTAAATGGATATCATTATTTTTGGAACAAATAATATTTTTTGCTCTGTTTTTTGGATGTGAAAAATATAAATATTGCATTTTTAACCTTTCAATATCATTGGATATAGGAAAACCTTGTTTTTTTAAGAAAATAATTTCAGAGTATAGTTTTCTAATTTTATTAATGTATTTAGGCCATAGATATGAATATTTTTCATTTTCAAACCAAGCTTTTTGACCTCTCTTAACTATATCTACACTGTCTCCAAAAATGGGTGCATTAACAGCGTTTAGAAAAACGTAATCCATATGTTTGTTTTTTTTAACTAATTTTATAGTATTTATAACATCATCAATATTAAGTGCTGAAACTAAAAAGATTATTCCTACATTGATATCCTTACCTTTTGATTTATAGTATTCTTTTATATCCTTAGATCCTTCAATGATTTTTTTAAAGCTTCCAGGCATTCCTCTAATATCATCATGTTTCTTTGCAGAAGATCCATCAAGAGAAATAGTAATATCAGTTAAACCTGAATCAAATAATTTTTTTATATTTATTTTATTTAATAACCAACCATTTGTGTTTAAATTTGTATATTTTACTTGTTTATTCGCCATAGAAATCAAATTAAAAATATTTGAACTACTGAGTGGCTCGCCACCTGTAAAATTCACAGAAGTATTTGCTCCTTTTATTTTACCTAAATCTTTGAAAAATTTTTTATATACATCTAATGGCAAAATACATTTATCTATTTTATTTTTCCAAGAAAAACAAGTTTTGCAATTAAAAAAACAAGTTTCAGTAACATTGATCTTAACAATTAATGGATAATCCTTGTTTTTTGTTTTCATTTTTTAAATTCTGATTAAAGATGTTTTGAAAATTTAACTGCTGTTTTCTTAATAAAATTCATTTTTTTAATACTTCCATGAATTGCCATATTCATTCCTAAATTATCACAGCATAAATAGCATCCGTTACCTTTTTGATGTTCATTTCCAATATTTTCAAAGAAAGGGTTTTTTGGATCGTAATTTATTGTATGTTTTCGAAATTCATTTTGTTTTTTATTGTTCCAAATAGTTTTTATACTATCTTTGTAAATATTTCCAATAGGAATTCTGACTGCTTTTAGACAAGAGTTAACATTCCCATCTGCTAAAATTCTTAAAAATGAAAATCCAGCATAACAAGGCATACTTCCAATAATATTGCTATCATATTCACCATGATCTATACCTAGATTGCTTAGTCTTCTAATGAATTGTTCCTTACTTCTAAATTCTATTTTATGATTATATTTTAATTCAAATTTCTTCATTAATTCATTTGATTTTTTTATTTTTTGAATAAGTTCATCTGCTTGTTTTCTATTAAGCATTAAATTATCTGTTTTACCAGGAATAACATCTGTAGGTGTAAAATCAATACCATTTACCTTAGCTTCATAGGCAGTTTTTAACATATTCTCAAAATCCCAATAATTTTTTGTAGATATAACATTGTAAATGTGAATCATAGGTTTTTTTTTTTTTTTTTTTTTTTTTAAGATAATGTAAATGTTTTAGCATTTCAACTAAGCGAGTGAAATCTTTACCAGTTTTATTTGGATGAGTCGCATCATAGCTTTCTTTGCTTCCTGCCCATAAACTAATATTAATATGATCCATACCTGCTTTTACAATGCGCTCAATCCTTTTTTTATTCATTAAAGTAAAATTTGTACTCATGTCACAAATCAAACCTTTTTTTTTAACATATTCAATCATTTCAGTTGTATTTGGATGCATAAATGGTTCTCCACCACCAGTGAAATAAATATATCTTGTACCCATTTTAGCTAAATCATCAACAATTTTTTTTGCAATTTCAAAAGGAATGGTTTTTTTTTTCACATGAGGTGCCATAGCAAGATTTCCAAGAAGTGGAGAGTGACACCAGCAACCAATACAGTCATTGTTACACATATTAGTTAGATCAATTTGGACTTCCCAAGGTCCACTATAGACTTTTTTATCAAAAATACCTGCAGCTATTTTTGCTTGAGTAATTTTATCCTTAATTTTTGATTTTCCAATATGAAGTAAATTTAGCGCCATTTTAATTTTTATAATATTTCATTAAATCATTTTTTTTTAATTTTAAAAAAATTGCATTCATCATGGGATGATTTTCACATTTGAAGCATTCATCATCAAATAATGTTTGATTATTTTCAAATAATACATCTTTATTTTTATCAATATATTTTGCTTGTACTCTGTATTTTTCATATTTTTTTGAAGTCCAAAGTTCTTTGTATGAGCTTTTTGATATGTTCCCAACGTTTCTATTATGGCAGCAAAATCTCACATTGCCGTTAGCTTCAATGTCTGAATAAAGATAACCAATTATACAACCATGTTTTAAAAAAAAGTCCTTTGAAAAATATCCTTTGTTTACTTCAAAATTATCAATTTGAAATTTTATATTTTCTTTAAAATGAACTGAACTATTTTTAAAAATTTTTTCAACAATTGGAACTTGTTTTTTAATTCTTGAAAAATCTTCTTTTGTTAATTTTAAATGTACGTTTGTTGGATCCATTCTAAATAAGAAATACCTAGCTTCGTTTGCACCAACTTCAATATCTTTTTGTGCCATCTCAATTAGTTCATGATGGTTTTGTGTGTGGATAACATGTGTCATTACAATTTTTGGGTTATCTAAATTTTTTCTTTTTTTAAGTTCAGTTAAGTTTGATAAATTACTAATAATTTTATCATATGTTTTTTCATTATTCATTGGATTAATTGTTTTGAATGTTTTGCCTGAACCCGCAGGTAAACTACACCATACTTCGTCTAATCCTAATTCAATGATTTTTTTTGAGATTTTTTCTGTTAAAAGAATACCATTTGTAAAAAATAATGCTTTTAAGCCTTTTGATTTAATATATTCAATCATTTTTATTAAATCAGGATTTAATAGAGGTTCACCTCCACCAATTAAATTAATCATTTCAACTTTTAATTCAGCAGCATCATCAATAATTTTTTTAAAATTTTCAAAAGACATTTTCATTTTGTAATAATCTTTAGTTTGGTTATTTGTTGGACTATGTAGCCTACAGTGAGTACAATTTGTATTACATGTGTGACAAGTATCAATCACAATGTGCCAAGGTCCAATAAACATTTGTTCGCAAAGAATTCCTAGTAACCTTGCAGTATCATTTTCAGATTCAATTTTTTTTGTTCTTAAAATTTGAAATTTTTCAAGAAGTTCTATTAATTTCTCATCAACAATGTCAAATTCAAAAAATTCTGGAAGATTTAATCCTTCTAAATACCTAATGAATCTATCTTTAATGGATAGAACTGGAAATATATTAAAAGCTTTGACATTAGTGATTTTATTTTCATAGCTTAAAATTTTATTGATAATTTTATCCATACAAAAAAAATTATACCTTGTAATGCCAATAACTATTTTTACAAATTTTTGATTATTTGTTAAGTCATCTAGAATTATTTTTTTATCTTCATAAGAAAGAGTTGATTTTTGAAATAATTTTTTATCAGATTCAGTATCAAATCCATAAAAATAAACTTTATGCAATTTTTTTTGAATTTGATTTTTTAATTTCATTTATAATATCTCCATAAATCAAATCGTTTTAATTTTTCAAATATTTCTAGGAGCATTTGGTGATTGTCACAATGTGTACAGTGTTCGTCAAATAGTGTTTGGTTATTGAGAAATTTAACATCCATGTTGTCTTTCATAAATTTTGCTTGTTTTCTCCATTTAACGTATTTATTAGATGTCCAAATTTCATTATAGCTTTGTTTGCTTAGATCTCCAACAGTTCGTAAATGACAGCAAAAACTAATATCTCCTTTTGCAGGGATTAAATTAAAATACCAACCAATTGCACATCCATGTTTTAGGAAAATATCTTTTGACCATGAACCATCCTTTTTGTTATAATTTTCTAACTGAAATTTAATATTATCAACAAATTCAACTCCACCTTGTTTTAAGATTTTTTCAACAATTGGAATTTGTCTTTTTATTTCTTTAAATTCATGTTCTTTTAATTGGAGAAATTTGTTCATAACATCTAATCTTATTAAATAAAATCTTGCAGCATCAACTTTTTCGTATACATCATCCTCTGCCATTTTAACAAGTTCATGATGGTTTTGGGTATGGATAACATGTGTTACAATTACTCGAGGAGATTCTGACTTAGCTTTTCTTTTAATTTCCATTAACTTTTTTAAATTATTTACAACTTTATTGTAAGTTTTTGGTTTTTGAATCGGATTAATTTTTTTATATGTTTTAGCTGTTCCTGCTGGAAAACTGCAATAAATTTCTTTAACTCCTATTTTTACAATTTCTTTAGCTATTTTTTCGTTAAGTAATATTCCATTTGTAAAAAACCTAACATCAAGTCCTTTGCTTCTAGCATATCTTAACATTTCCATGCAATGTTTATAGAGTAATGGTTCTCCATCACCTTGTAAAATAATTGTTTCTACTTTTAATTTAGCGGCATCATCTACCAATTTTTTAAATCTATCAAGAGGAAAACTCATGTTTAAAAATTCATCACAATGTTTGATTTTAGGAGTATGAACCCAACAATGAGTGCAATTGGTATTACATCTATGATGAGGATCAACAACAATTACTCTAGGCCCAATAAATGCGTGTTCACATAAAACTCCAAATAATCTTACTAAATCATCAACATTGTCTGCTTTATGTAAATCTAATTCTTGAAATTTAAGTAATATTTTTTCTAAATCTTTATCATATATTTTTAGTTTAATGTTTTTAGGTAAAATAGAAGTTATTTCTCTTAAATATCGGTTAAAATTATTTACTAGACTTGATAATGGATACACATTAAAATTAATTTTTGGACTTTTAATTTTTTTATTTTCTAATTCAAGACAGAATTTAACAATATCAAACAATTTGAAAAAATTATATCTAGATATTCCAATATTTATTTGGAAAGGTTTGTTTTCACGAATATTTTTCTTAATAATTTCAATTTTAAGGTCAAAATTATCTTCTTGCTTTTTTGAAATTCGTGAATCTAATTCTTTCGAGTCTCCAAAAAAATAAATTATTTGTTTTTTTGAAACTTTATTTTTTATTTTATTAATTATTTTATTAATCACTTTTATCCCCTATTCTTCAAAATAACAATTAATTAAAAAATGACAATTTTTTGTACATTTTCTAATATCTTTTCTAACTTGATTTGTTGCCATTGATTTCCACGCATTTGTTAGTTTTATATTTCTAATGTTTCCAATACTATTATAATTAAAACATAAAAACATGTCACCAGTAGAAGAAAGTGTCAACGATTTATCAAAATTACAAGGACCTGACTTAACAAATTTAGAAGGTTCATTGAAATATCCTTTGTATGCTTTAATTTGAGCAGAAGTTTCAGCAATTTTAGATCCTGATAGTTTTTTTTCATAAATTATATTTAGAACTTTATTGAACTTATTAAGATCTTTAGGCCAAAGATAAGAAAATTCATTTTTATACCATTCTGAATCATGAACTGTGTTATTAGGTTCACTAACTGCATTAAAATGTACAGATCTTATTTCTGAATTATCAACCCAGTTAATCATATTAATGGCTTCATGATAATTTAGTTCACAAAGTACAGTTTGTAATGAAATACAGAGTCTGTCATTCATTGGTCTGTTTTTTTGTAATTCATCTCTATAAAAACTAAGCCATTTAATGGCTTTTTTAGCTCTGTTAAAAGATCCAGGATGTCTCCTCATATTATCATGAGTTTTAGCAGTTGAACCGTCAATTGAAAAAACAATTCCTCCTAAACCAGATTCAACAATTTTTTTAGCTTTCTCTTTAGTATTGATAAGCCAACCATTTGTGGCAATTTGAGTATAAAAACCTAGATCTGATGAAAACTTAATTATTTCTAACATGTCATTTCTTAAAAATGGTTCTCCACCAGCAAAATTTAGAATATGGCCTCTATTGACAAGTTTTCTAAGATCTTTAACAAATTCAAAGATTTCTTCTTTTGTTATTTTTTTTGAATCTTGTGAAATATTAATATCAGGTTTCCATTTAAAACACATTTTGCATTTAAAAAAGCATTCTTCATTAACATTAATAACTGTGAATTCAGGAGGAGCAACACCTAAATAATTTTTCTTTTCAAGATTTTCATTACCTGTGATATTCTTTTCATATTTTCTAAGTGGAATCATTTTCTTTTTTGTAAATAATTTGAGTAGTTTTTTCATTTTTTTAATTAATCTTCAGAGATTTCAGTAACACAGTTTTTTACAGCGTAACAATTAGTTTTACAGTTCATAATGAACTCTTTTTCTTTAAGTCTTTTTTTTGATCTCCATATTTTTAATAAACTTGTTTTATGAATATTGCCCATAGTTCGATTTAAAGGAGTACATTGCATAATATCACCATTTGGCATAATTAGAAGAGTTTTATAATGAGTACAATGAATATTGTTTGACGCATTTTCGTTATTTAAGAAATATTGTTTTTGTAGTTTTAAATTATTTTCCCAATTATGGATTTTTTGATTTTGTTTACTTAATTTAATTAAATATTTGTATACTTTTTCTATCTTCAAATTATTTGATGGCCAAAGTGATTTTAAATCGGGATGTTCAAACCAATTTATTTTTGAATTATTATACATCATTTTCCCAAATGGATCAATTCTAGTATCTGCAAAAGGGGGTGATATTGCTTGGATCCAAAAACAATCTATATTTTTATTTTTTAGAATTTCTTTTACGAGACAAGGAATATTATCAATATTCATTCCAGATAAAGTTATAATTGCACTGGATCCAATTGAAGAATTATATACTTTTGAAATATTTTTTACAAGTTCAAATCCTTTTAATACTCTATTATAACTTCCAGGCATTCCTCTAATATTGTCATGAATTTCTTTTGTTTCATCCAGAGAAATTCCAATAACACTTAAATCAGATTTAACTAATTTGACAACCATTTCTTTGTTTAAAAGCCAACCATTTGTAACAATATGTGGATCAAGTTCTTTTTGTTTAGTATATTTTATCATATCAGAAAGTTTTTTATTAATAAGTGGTTCTCCACCAACAAATAGAACCTCAGTTTTATTGTGCCCAATTTTTTTTAGGTCATCGATTATTTCTTTAAATTTTTCAAAGTCTATTGAACATTCTTCTTTATTTTTCCAAATATTACAAGTTTTACATTTAAAGAAACATGAAGAAGCAACATTAATCATTATTCTATCCACTAGTAAATTATCCCTTTTTTGTAATGGATTTATTATTTTAAATAATTTTTTGAGTTTTTGTTTCATTTTTCACACTAAAGGGATATTCATCTTTGTAATAACAATTGATTAATTCATGACAATTAGTTTTACATTTTAGAATATTTTTTCTAATTAACTTAGCATTGTTTGATTTCCATACTTTCCTAAAATCATCATTATGAATATTTCCTAATTTATGATAATGATAACACATGTAGATGTCGCCAACAGCACTTACTTGAAGTGCAGTATCAAAATTACATGGCTGATTATTTTTTACAAAAATTTCTGGATCATTAAAGTATTTTTTAAATGCATATAGCTGATGAAGTGTATTAACAAGTTTCTCGTTTGAAATTAAACCACTTTTTCTTTGTCTAATTTGATCTTTTTTAATTTCAATTATATCTTCAATAACTTTTATCATTTTGGATTTATCTTTTGGCCATAATTCTTCAAAATCTTTTTTTTCATACCAACCAGATTCAAAAACAGTGTTATTTGGTTGCATTATTGCCATTGTTAAAATCCAATCGAGTTTTTCATGTTTATCTACCCACTCAATTATATCTTTAATTTCAGCATAGGTGGAATTATGAATTATTGAAATAATTCCAGCTTTTGGATAATTATACTTTTTTAAAGCTTTTATAGCTTTCATAACACCTTCGTGTGCACCATCAAACCCTCTAAATTTATCATGTATTTTTGGGTCAAGACTATCTAATGAAAGATTAATTGCAGATAATCCTGAATCATGTAATTTTTTTGCCATAGCATCATTTATTAAATATGCGTTTGAAGGAATTACAGTCCTAAATCCAAGTGAATTTGCATACTTTACAACTGGAAGAGTTAATGGATGTGTTAATGATTCACCACCTGCAAAATTTATTTCAAATCTTTGATCCATTTTTCCTCTTAATTTAACTTTAGGAACAACTTTACTCAACTGGAAAATAAAACGTTTCCACATATTGAGTGTAGGTTCTTTAGAAAATTTTTTATCAACAGAAATATCTTCTTTCCATTTGTCACACATTTTACATTTAAAAAAACACGAATCAGTAATACCTATACAACAAAATCCTGGAAGTGGGACTTTACTAGGAACAAAAATTGACTTAAGTGTGCTTATGTCTAAAAAGGTACTTGATTTTTTCATTTTAATCATTTAAGTAATTTGGCAATTATTCCCCCAATTTTTGTTTTTCCAAATTTATGAGTTATTTTATAAAATGGATATATAATTGAACCTCTAAACTTGTTTAGTTGGTCGTTTTTTTTAATAAGTTCTAATTTTAGTAGGTTTAGATGGTTGTTTTTAGCTTGACTCATCAAGCTTTCTTTCATAGTTGTTAGATTTTCACTGTTTAATTTTGCTTTTAAAATCATAATTTCATTATCTTTATCTTTAATTGAATCAGCTAGCATTTTTATATGTCCTTTTTTAGAATCTAATTCTTCTTTTAGTTCCTCAAGTTTTGTTTTTTTAGTTTGATTTTTTGTTTTATTCTTTTTAGTCATATTAATATGCCTCAAATCCATGTTTACAATTAATTATAATTTCTACGCTTGTATTTTTTGATTCAATTTTTTTTCTAGCTTCTTCAGCTGTTTTGCTAAACCATAAGTCTCTAATATCATCTTTTTTTATGTTTCCAAGTTTTTCTGCAGCCATGGATAAAACTCCGTCAGATTTAACCATAACATAGCCTTTAAATTTATTATAATTATAAGTGATAGGGTTTTGTGGACCATTTTTGTAATATTCTTTAAAAGCTTCAAATTGTTCAATGGAATTAACAATTAAGTGATCATTTTTTTGTTTAAATTTAATTAATTCATCAATCATTTTTGATAATTTTGGATAATCTGATTTATTTGGCCATAATTCTTTACTACTTTTATGTTCATGCCAATTTTTATCAAAAGTCCAACAAGGATTTGTTAACGCTAAAAATGAGATAGAACAAACTCTAGGATCGTTTTTAACCCAATTAGCTAGTTCAAGTAATTCTTTGTAATTGTGTTTCATAATTATTGCAACTATACAAACAAATTGTTTACCTTGATAAACTGAATGAAGATTTGTAAGAGCTTTTCTAACATGATCAAAAGATCCTTTAAATCCTCTATAAAAATCATGAATTTTAGGTCTTAAACTATCAAGTGACATAGTGAAGTGAACTAAACCTGAATCATATAGTGATTGAGATTTTTCTTTACTGATTAAATATCCATTTGTTGAAACAATGGGTCTCATACCTAAAGAATTTACATGTGGAATTAGTTTTTCAAGATCTTTTTTCATTAGTGTTTCTCCACCAAGAATATTAAACTCAAAATCTTTTCTTGCGATTTCACCTAATTTTGTTGAAAAATCCATAGCTTGCTCAATTGTTATTTCTTCGGGAGTTTCTTTTCCAAGCCACATGTTACACATTTTGCATTTATACATACATCTATGTAAAATTTGTATAACCCCAAAAAAAGGTTGTTCAAATCTTCTAAATTTCTTTATTTTCATTTTTGAGTGGATAATTTTTGGTTTTGCTCTTTTTCATCATAAAAGCAATTAATTAAAAAATGACATTTTTTAGTACATATTTTTATTTTATCAACAGCTTTTTTACAATTATCTGATCGTAAAATGTAGTTAATTTTTTGATTTTTGAGATTACCTACAGGTTTATCAAATGGACAAATAAATAGTGATCCATCTGGGTTAACAGTTAAGTAATTTAAATTTGATAAATGACACCCCTTATGTTCATAAATATCTGTGGAATTATAAAAGTATTTGCGAAATAGCTCTAACTGATTAGTCGAGTTTACAATTTTCTCGCCTAATTTTCCTTTTTTTAGTTTAATTAGTTCATCAATAACATAATCTACTTCGTTTAAATCATTAGGCCACAAATATGAATATTTTGTATCTTTAAACCAGTTATCTTTAAAATCTTCTTGGAAGGGAACAACAATAGCTTGTAAATTAAAAAAAATAGAATTTTCAATTGCATAGGATGCTACTGGAACAATATCAGATAGATTTTGTTTCATCATAACAGTGTTTAGATTAATTACAACATCAGTTGTCTTGAATTTCTCAATAGAGTCCAAGATTTTAGCATATGATCCTTTTACACCTCTGATTTTATCATGAGTTTCTTCAATATGCGAGTCTAGTGAAATACAAACACCATGAAGACCACTTTCAACACTCTTTTTAACTATAGAATCTGAAAATAAAAATCCATTTGTTGAAATATCAGGAATAAAACCATATTCTTTTGACTTTTTCATAAGTAAAAAAACACTTTTATGTAGATATGGTTCTCCTCCTCCAATTGAGATAAACGTAGATTTAAAATTTTTAGAATAAGAATTTAAATTTGACATAATATTAGTCCATTCCTTAGCAGATAGAGATGGATTGTCTTTAACTTGCCAATTATTACACATATTGCATTTGAAATTACATTTAAAGCTTGGAATAATATTTACTCTTAGGTCTCTTCTTTTTTGAATTTTTTTCTTTTTTTTATAAAACAGATTTTTAATTAATTTCATTTAATTTTCATCTCTATAAAAACAATTGATTAAGAACTCACAATTTTTAGAACATTTTTTCATATTTTTTTTAACTTTTAAAGTTTCATATGAAAACCAAATATTTTCTAAATTTTGAGTTTTAACGTTTCCAATTTTTCCAAGTTCATTGCAAATAAAAACATCTCCAATAGAATCAATGTAAATTCCAAAATCAATAACATCACAGTACTTTGATTTTATGAAATTCTCTGGATTTTTGTAATATTTTTCAAATACTTTTAGATGGTCAATACTGTTGACTATTTTACTTTTGTTTTTTTTCATGTCAATTAATTCTTTGATGCTTTTTGATACTTTTTGAGTAATAGTAGGCCATAATTTTAGTTTATCTTTTTTGTACCAATTATCATCAAGATTAGTAAAGTGAGGTTTCATTACAGCCATAAAGAAAACCCCATTAATTGTTTTATGATTATTAGCCCACTTTACAATTTTTGGTAAATCATTTAGATTTTTGTCCATAATAATTGTTTGAATGATAATCTCAGGACCTTTAATTTTTGAGAACATATCAATTGTACTCATAACCTTTTTGAAAACACCTTTTTTACCTCTATAATAATCATGAATATTTGGATCTAGACTATCAAGAGAGATACATAAAGTATCAAGGCCAGATAAACGAATTTTATCTACTAAATTTTTATCAATATTATATGCATTAGTTGTTAATGAAGTTTTTATATTATTTTTAGATGCGATATTTATAATATCAAAAACATATGGTATTTCTAGAGGTTCACCACCTATAATGTTTAATAATATTTCACTTTCTTTTAACTTAGAAAGATCTTTAACTGTTTTTATCCAATGTTTTTTTGAGAGGGTTAGTAAACTATCTTTCATCCTCCAATTATAACACATTTTACATCTCATTGAACAAGTATTTGTTATGCTAAAAACACATTTTTTAGGTTTATTTAACATAAGTTTACTTGCTGATCCAATGATTTTTTTGTGTAGCATTTTATTCCTCAAAATTACAATTTATTAACATTTTACAATTTTTTTTACATTCCAAGATTTTTTTCCTAATAATTTGAGATTTTTTTGATCTCCAAATTTCTTCAAATTGATCTTTTTTAATATTTCCAATTGCTCCAAAATAATGACATAAAAAAATAAATCCTTCAGAATTTATACTTACTGAATTTCCCATATGGCATTTTCCATCCTTAACAAATTTTAATGGTTGATTATAATAATCTATAAAAGTTCTAAGCTGAGCAATACTATTACCAATTTTATTTTCTTTTTCTTTTAATTTTATAATTTTTTCAATTGATTCTTTTGTTTTACTAGATTCAGGCCATAAATATGCGTAACTTGAATCTTTGAACCATTTCTCTCCAGAATTAGAACATAATGGTTCAGTTATTGCATTAAAATTTATACTATTGATATTTGTATTATTATTTGTCCAGTCAATTAATTTAACTAGTTCTTTAACATTTAAGCTCATTATCACACTAATTAGATTTATACTAGTTTCACGATATTTTGAAAGAATTTCAATAGCCTCCATGATTTTTTTATAACTTCCTTTTTTTCCTCTAATTGAGTCATGAGTGGTTTCATCTAAACTATCTAATGAAATAACATATTCTCGTAATCCAGCTTTGTATAATTTGTCTGCAAGTTTTTTATTAAGTAAAAAAGCATTTGTTGTGATTGATATATCAAACCCAAGATTTTTTGCATATTTAATTAAAGAACTAAGGTGAGGATACGTCAATGTTTCACCTCCACAGATGCTAATTTTATAGGGCAACTCAATTGTTTTTTTAAATGAATCAAGAAACTTTTTCCATTGAATTAAGGTTGGTTGATTTTCGTGTGTTCTTTTCCACATATTGCACATTTTACATCTAAAAAAGCATTTTTCAGTTACAATTAACTCACAATAATTTGGAGAAATTGAATTTTTTTGGAATGGGAGAACATTGATTAATCTAGAAAATACTTTACGCGTTTTATTTTTCACCCCACCTAACATTCTTTAAATTTGTATTTTTTCTTTTTTATAGTTTTTTAAAAAATAATTATAATGTTTATTTTTTATATATTTGAAAGTTTTTATAACAGTAAATTTCGGTCCATTTTCTTTTAAGCACATAATAAATAGATTAAATGGGGAAAGTTTTGAATATCTTTGTGTTAAATGCTTAAAATTATACCATTCTTTATAAGCAAAGTCTTGAGCAGCTTTAAGTTCAATAGCAGACAAATCATTAGTTTTAATAACACTTTTTGTATTTCCATCGTATTCGTTCCAATCATTGCTAATAATTTTCCCTTCTTTTTTCATTTTTTCATAAAATTTAGTCCCTGGAAAAGGTGTTGTTATGGAAAATTGAACAGAATCAGGGTTTAGAAATTTAACTAAATTAATTGTTTGTCTAATTGTCTGTTTAGTTTCACCAGGTAGTCCAAATGTAAATGTAAGATGAATTTTAATTCCTAATTCTTTTGTTGCAAGAATATTTTTGATTGCTTTTTTTAAATTAAGGTTTTTATTTGCATTATCAACTAATCTTTGAACACCTGATTCCATTCCATATTTTACCGCATGAAGGCCTGAATTTCTTAAAACACTTAATGTTTCTTTATCAGATAAATCTGCTCGTCCCATAAATGCCCAAGGTATTCTTAGATTCTTTTTTTTTAGTTTATTTCCAAAGTCAATCATTCTTTTTTTACCAATATTAAATGTATCATCATCAAAGTAAATAGATCTAAATCCTTTTTTTTTAACTAAAAATTCAATTTCATTCACTACATTATCTACATTTCTTGTTCTATAATTACTTCCTTCATACATTAACTGGGGCCATGCACAAAAAGTACATTGATAAGGACATCCTCTACTAGCCCACATTTGAGCGCTAGGTTCAGGAATTCCTCCAGGACAATCATGATAATTAAACATTGGAAAATCATTTCTATCTGGCCAAGGGAGAGAATCTAATTCTTTTAAAAGAGGTCTTTTTTCATTTATGATTATTTCATTTTTATTTCTAAATATAATACCTTTAATTTCATTAAACTCTTTTAATTTTAACTTTTTAGCTACTTCTAAAATTATATGCTCATACTCTCCAACAAAAACAAAATCAATAAATTCATGTTTTTCTAAAAATAATTTTGATCTAATATTAATATCAGGGCCAGAAATTGCTAGCAGACATTTATTGTTCTCTTTTAATTTTTTTAATAATTTTAAATCATGAATAAGCGAAGGTGTTGAAACTTCACTAAAAAGTAAATCTGGAGAAAATTTTTTAACTTTTTTTTCAAATTCATTGTAACTAAGGTTTTCTGAAATTGCATCAATAGCTTTAGCATTAATGTTGTTTTTTTTTAATAAAGCAGTTGCATATGCTAAATAAAATGGAAATGGCATATATCTTTCTTCTTCAGGAATCTTTAGATGAGGCCATCTACTTCCAGCTCGAACGCCAGTTCTATCGTCTTGTTTCCAAGGAGGATTAACTAAGAGAATCTTCATCTCTATTAGATAATAAAGTTTTTTTATATAAATTTCTCTAATTATTAATTATATTTATAAGGACTAAAAATCTGTAGAAATACAATAATGCATAAAAAAAAGAAAATTTATGGTTTAATTGTAAGTGTAGCAGCTTTTATTTTATGTTTGCTTTTTTTTGAAATTGTATTGAGATTAACTTATCCATTATATGCAAATTATAACACTGAAATGTGGAAATATGCTTCAAAGATGAAACAAATTTCTTATGGTGATTCTTGTCATTCTCATTTACCTGAAACTTCAATGAACTTATATGGTGCTAAAATTACAATTAATTCTCAAGGATTAAGGTCAGAATACAATTATTCAATTGAAAAGACAAAAAAAAGAGTAATCTTGTTAGGTGATTCAATTACACTCGGATGGGGAGTACAAAATAATGAGACTTTTTCAAAAGTGCTTGAAAATTATTTAGGAGAAAATTATGAAGTAATTAATGCAGGTGTTGGGAATTATAATACCTATTGTGAATATTTTTCATTAAAGAAATATAGTTATTTAAATCCTGATTTAATAATCGTAGGATTTTATTTAAATGATTTTGAACAAATTAAGTATCCATCAAAAATTTCTTATTTTTTTATAAAGAATTCATATATATATTCGTTTTTCTTTGACAAATTATCAAGTATTCCTCGAGGACATTATGTTGATTTTTATAAGAAAAACTTTGAAAATTCAAATAATCAAAAAATAGTTGAAGATTCTTTACATAAAATTTCAGTCTATGCAAAAGAAAAAAATATTCCCTTGGTTTTGGCTAATTTTCCAGAATTTCATAAATTTGAAGAGTACGAATTTTATGAAATAAACAATTATTTGGAATTTTTATCAAAAGAAAATGATATTCAGTATATTGATTTGTTAGAAGCTTTTGAAAATGTAGATCCTAAATCTTTAAGGATTTCAAATGAAGATTATCATCCAAATGCAAAAGGACATAAAATTATTGCAAAATTTATATATGAAAAAATACATTTAGAATAAAATGATTAAAAAAACATTCAAATTTTTAAAGGATTACAAAAAATGGTGGTTAACTCCTATGATAATTGTAATTATTGTTTTTTTAATATTAATTGTACTTTCGATAATGTTTTCTAAGAATTCACAAATGCCTTTTTATTATGCTTTATTTTAAATTATATTTAATTTTTACAGAGCCTAAGTTTTTTGAATTATTTGTTATAGAAAAATAACTTAAAAATAATTTACTATCTAAGACTTTATTATTTTTTGAACTAATTGATGTATTTACAAAATAGTTTGCATTTGAAAAAGGATTTTCTATAATTTCAACTTTAATTTTATTATTTAAAATATGATCTTTAATTGGAATTAATAATTCAGATATTAAATAATTTTCTTCAGAATAAATAGATAGATTTAAGTTTTCGTTTTCTTTAGGAATTTTGAAAAATTCTATTTCAATAATAATATTTTCATTATTTAAAAACTCAGATTTTGCTACATTATTTTTATTATAATATTTTATATTTTTTATTATACTATGTTCATTGTTAAGTTTAATGAAATTAGATTTATTGATTTTTTTTCTTAGATTAATAATTTGTTTTTTAACATCAATAATTTCTTCAATTTCATCTAATTGTATTTTTGAATTTGAAAGAATATAATTTTGTTTTAAAATTAGAATTTTTTTAATAATTTGGTTTAACATATCCCATATTGCTTTATCAAGTTGTTTAATTTGAGAATTATTTAATTCAAATTTAATTTCAAATATAATTTCACAAAATATAGAGATAATATATGCTTCCAATTTAGGATCAAAATCTTTTAATCTAAGATCTTTAACTTCATTAAATATGAAATTTATAATCTGAGGTTTACTAAACTTTTGAACGATATTGTCTTTAAAATTTTCAAATAAATTTCTATTTTTTTCTTTTTCATTAAATAGAGTAAATTCCAAGCATAGTTCATAGTAATACTCACTAATTGTTGACTTGTTTGTTGCCATTAAAAAATCTTTAATATTTTGCTTTTTTTTAGTTAAATTTAGATTTGGAATCATTTGAACAACTCCAATAAAATCAATTATTTTAGCAGCTCTTTTTTTTGGATTATTATATATCTGAATTAGATCTAAATAACTTTTAGCTTTTTGTCCATGTGCAAAAATTTTATTTTTAGACATATATGGTATTTTTTTATGGATAAGATAAGTATTCATTTCTATTAATTCAATTTTTCTATTATTTATATTAACTAAATCACATTCCTTTTTATTTAAGTCGAGTATACTATCAATTATGTTGACAATAATAGTAGAATATTTTTTTTGATTTCCATACACAGTTTTCTCAAGAGAATCTAATTGAATCATTAATAGATTTCTTTTTTGATTAAATTGCTCAAGTAATCCCTCTTGTTTAATGATTTTATCTTTATTTTTTATATTATTAAGAGAAAATTTAGATTCATGTAATTCAATAACATCACTTAAATATGAATGAATAACAATACTAGGTACTCCTGCACGTTTAATTTCTCCATTTTTTAAATAAATAACTTTGTTTGCAATATCCTTAATTAAATTTAAATCATGAGTTACAAATACAATAGTTTTTCCAAATTTTTTCATTTCATTGATTTTGTTTAAACTTCTTTTTTGAAATTCCTCATCTCCTACTGCCATAATTTCATCAATTAAAATTATATCAGGATTATGGGACATTGCAACAGCAAATGCTAATCTTACTTTCATTCCTGAAGAATAATTTTTAAGTTTTATATCAATGAAATCATTTAAAGATGAAAAAGAAACAATTTCATTAAAATTCAAATCTACTTCTTTTTTAGAAAAACCAAGCATGCTTCCATATAAATAAATATTTTCACGTCCAGTTAATTCTTCTTGAAAACCTGCACCAATTTCTAAAAAACTTAGAATTCTACCTTTAGTTTTAATATTTCCAGAAGTAGGTTTAACAATTCCACTAAGGATTTTTAATAACGTTGTTTTACCAGATCCATTTGCACCAATTAGTGCGATACACTCACCTTGATTTATGGAAAGATTTATGTTTTTTAATGCAAAAAATTCATGTTTTTTAGAACTACTTAAATCAAAAAAGAGGTTTTTTCTTTTTTTAAGTGTATATTTTTTTGATATCTTTTTAAGATTAATACTTTTCATTTTACAAAACTTCATAAATTTTTTTTGAATATCTATGATAAATAAATAAGCTAACAAAGAAAATAGATGAACAAATTATAATTGTTGTCATTATCTGATATGGGGAATCTATGTAATTATAAAGAACAGTATTTCTAATATGACTAATAATCCTAGCTAAGGGATTTAACATATAAAAACTCAAAAATTGTTTAGGAACAGAAGTTTCTGAATAAAATATTGGAGTAATCCAAAATCCAATAAAAAGTGCAAAAGTCCAAATATGAGTTATATCTTTGAAATAAAGATAGATAACACAAATAATACTTGAAACACTAATAATAATTAAGATTAATAATAGAAAATAAAATAAGCCGATAAGTCTGATAGGTTGAAATATTGGAATTTTGAAAAAATACATCATGCATAGTAACAGGAATACATTTATTATAAAACTAATCAAAGAAGATAGATTTGCACCTAAAATAATATTGAATAGAGATACATTTACTTTTTTTAATAGTGGCATGCTTGATACAATTGAATTAATACTTCCGAGTGTAGCTTCAGAAAAAAAATTCCAAACAATTATTCCAAGTAATAAAAATATTTGATAATGGTCAACTTCTAATTTGATAATTATTGAAAAAATTACATAAAGTGAAACAAGTATTAATAGTGGATTAATAACCATCCAAAGATACCCAAATGTTGAATTATTGTATTTAATTTTAATATCTTTAAGAGCTAATTGAACAATAATATTGAGATTTTTTTTTAGATTCATTTTGAATGTGATTTTTGGTATCTACTCAAGACTAGTAACGAATAATGATATAAAAGAGATTAATTTAAATATTTATCGTAGTTATGTTCAAATACAAAAAAATGAAGAAATTATCTCTCAGCAAAAAAGCTGTATTAATGATTTTTGGTTTTTTTATGGCTTTAATTATAATTGAAATAACATTACGTTTTGCAGGTTTTGTTTATACACCAGAACTTCCAATAAACTCAAAGAATAAATATGTAATTTTAGTTTTAGGAGAGTCAATGTCAGCAAATATGTTGGATGGCGAATTAAGTTGGCCTCAAAAACTAGAATTAATTTTAAATAATAATTCAAAAGGCAAGGAGTTTTTGGTTGTAAATAAAGCAATTCCTGGAACAAACACTGCCTTTATCTTAAAAAATCTTAGATTTAACCTTGAGAAATATAACCCTTCAATGGTTATAACGTTAATGGGTGCAAATGATGACATAGATATGCTCATTAGATACGAGGAAACAATTTTTAAGAAAATTTCTTTATCTTTTCAAAATTTGAGAATTAGAAAACTAATTCAATTCATTAATGAAGTTATAAATTTCAAAATTTATGAGCAAAAAAATAAGAAAATTGCAAACGGAGATTTTGATAAAAAAGTTATGTATGAAACTACCTTAGAACTTGCAAATTATCATTTTAAAAAAAATAATTATAATGAAGCAGAAAAAAAGTATTTACAAGCAATATCAATTAACAATGAAGATTTTAGAGCATATGAACAACTTGGAATGATTTACCTAAATAAAGTTGAATTGGAAAATTATGAAGAAATCTATTTGTCAGCATTAGAAATAAATAAACAGGATTGGATTTATTTAGGTCTAGGTAAATTATATCTAGTTAAAAATGAATTAAGTAAAGCTAGGGAGTTCTTTTCTGAATCAATTTTAATAAATCCCCAATTAGGGCCCGGTTATCAGGGTTTAGGTAAATTATATTCTATTCAAAATAATACTAATAAATCTCTTGAAATGTATTCTAAAGCATTAGAATATAGCAGAGGTGATTCAGGACTTTATTTAGAAATAGGAAAAATCCATTATAATAATAAAGATTACAAAAAATCTGAAGAATTTTTTATAAAATCTCTTGAATTAGATACTGAGAACCATTTAGCTTACAATAGACTTTTTTCAATAGAATCAGAAATTGGATTAACAAATAAATCAAAAAAATTTATTCATAATTCAGGGTTTATAAAATCAAATAACACAGTTTTACAGACAACAAAATATCATTATAATTTATTAAATTCAATTTTAAAAAAGAATAATATTAAACATATTGCAATCCAATACCCAACACTGAATATTGAAGATTTGGAAATATTTTTTTTAGATAAATCAAACATTATTTTTGTTTCAAATCAAGATGAATTTGAGCAGGAGTTAAGTAAAGGCAATTATGATCAACTGTTTTTAGATTCAGTTGGAGGGACATTTGGTCATTTTACAGAAAAATCAAAAGATTTGATAGCAAACAATGTTGCAACTACGATATTAAAAAATTTTGAAAAAAAATAAATAAGATGAAAGAAAAAAAACAAAAGAAACTATTTCAAAATATCATTTTGTTAGTTATTGGAATTTTAGTTTCATTAGTTTTTTTTGAATGTTTTTTAAGAATATATGGCGAAGTTTTAATAACATCTCAAAAATCAAAAAATAATATTCCTATGGATGATAGTGTAATAAAAATTTTAACATTAGGAGAATCAACAACAGCGGATATCTCACAACATAGCTGGCCTAGACAACTTGAAATTATTTTAAATAATGAAAGTAAAACAAAGAAATACAAAGTTTTTAATGAGGGAATTCCTGGAGTAGATACATCTGTTATTTTATCAAACCTTGAGAAAAACCTTGATTATTATGAACCAGATATTGTAATTACCATGATGGGTATTAATGATGCTGAAAATAATAAGTATAATCCGGATTATAAGATTTCTTTTATTAAAAAAATTAAAATTATTTCATTTATCAAGTGGTTTAAAGATAATATTTCAAAAGAACCAAAATCAGTTATTATGATGCAAAAATTTGTAAAAAATTCTTATTTAAATGAAGTTGATTGTTCAAAGATAATTTTTGAGTTAAAGAATAATTTTCAGAATTCTGACTCAATAGAAAATAAAGCAAAATTAGAGTTTCAAGATAAAATTTCTCCAAAAGTATCTAAAGGTGAAGATTGGGACTGGATTTATGGAGAGCAATATGAATTTCTAGATGAAATTAATTCTGCAAAGTATTTTTACACAAAATCAATTATTAAAAATTCTTCAGTAATTTGGCCTTATTTATCATTGGCAAGATTTTTTAATGGTGATAAAGATTATGAAACTGCTTTTTGCCTGTATAAAGAAGCCTTAAAGATTGAACCAAATAATCTTGTTATTTTAATGAGACTTGATTTCTTCTTTCATGTAAATTATAATAAACCTGGCTTCCTATCTAGATTTGACTATTATGTTTCTAGAAATAATGATGATGATTATATTGATTCAATAATATTTAATTATAATTATTTATATAATGAGTTGCAAAACAAAAAAATAAAGTATTATGCAATGCAATATCCAACATTAAACATAAGTAGAATCGAATTATTGTTTAATGACACAAATGATGTTGTTTTAATTAGTAACAAAGAAAATTTTGAACATGCGCTTAAAGAAAAAAGATATAATGATTTATTTACAGATCACTTGGGAAATTTTGTAATACCTTTATTTAATGGTGATTTTGGACACACAACAAAATATGGCGATTATTTAATAGCTAGAAATGTTGCTGATATAATTCTTAAAGAGAATAACTAAAGGCATATAAATTAATTATTTTTCTTCTATTGCATGAAAAGAACAATAAAAAATATTTTTTTAACCTTATATTTATTTGTCTATACTTTAGTTATTGACATCTTTTTGTATTTTTGGTCAAAAGTAAAAGGATATAGTTTGCTTCCTGGAAATTAAAATGAAAAAACTTAATATTTTAATGATTCACCCTCATGATATTTATTCTGCAAAAGAACCTTGGACAATTAGAATAATTGAGATTGCTAGAATATATAAAAAAATAGGCCATAATGTGAAATTAATTTATTTTCCTTTACCAAAAAAAGAAAGAGGTAAATTAAAATCTGAAAAAATAATAGAATTTGAAACAATACCATTTAGTAGAAGAAGTTATCATATTTTTAACAATATTTTTAGAATACAAAAATTAGCAAGATGGTCAGATGTAATTCATGTCCAAAAATGTTTTCCTAATGCAGTATTTCCTGCACTAATTGGTTCTTTAATACATAAAAAACATCTTCATTATGATTGGGATGATAATGAATATGAGATTTACAATTTTTCTGCACCTTCAAAACTATTTGGAAATTATTTAGGCACAATGGAAAAAACAATGCCAAAATTAGTTGATTCAATGTCTGTTGCTAGTTATAAATTAAAAGAATTGGCTATGGAATTAAAATTTCCTGAAAAAAAAATTGCAATGGCTCATGTTGGAGTAAATTTAAACAGATTTAATCCAAAAAAATCAGGTAAAGAAATTAGAAAAAAATACAAATTAAGAAAAAAAGTTGTATTATATCTAGGTCAATTAAATGGAGCACAATATGCACAACTAGTGATTAAATCATATAAACAAATATTGATAAAAAGAAAAGATGTTTCGCTTTTGATAGTAGGTGGAGGATCAAATCTTCAAGACCTAAAAGATTTTACAAAGAGTCAAGAATTAGAAAAAGATGTTGTATTTACAGGATTTGTTCATGATGATGAAGTTCCTAAGTGCATAGCTGCAGCTGATGTAGCTGTTGCTAGTTTTGAAAAAAATAAAATCACAGAATGTAAATCTCCTTTAAAAATTGTAGAATACCTAGGAAGTGGCAAAGCAATTGTTGCTAGTGATGTAGGAGAAGTAAAAAGAATGGTTGGAGATTCAGGATTTGTTGTTGAGCCAGGAAATGTTGAAGAAATAACCAAAAAAGTTATGCATTTACTCGATGATGAAATACTTAGAAAACAATTTGAAAAAAATGCTAGAATTCATGCAATAAAAAAATTTAATTGGGATATAACAGCAAAGAATATATTAGATGTTTATTTTTAGTTTTCTAGTAAGGTTTTTTTGAAAAAGTCTATAATTTCATTATGATCATCTTTAAAACCATATGGTAACTTTAGATATGGAGTATTAGTATTATTAAAATCATTTATTAGTTTATGATATTTATAGATTTTGGGAATTGTTTCACAACCAACAGATAATTCTTCGTCTTCATTTTCATAAGGGTGAAGATCATTGTAAGTGCTTTTATGGTCACTTACAAAAGAATCAATATCTGAAGTTAAATATAATAATAAATTTGCAGTGGAACTGCCTCCAGAATGACTAAGTAATCCAATATTTCTAAAATTTAGATTTTTTAAATAATCAATTACAATTAAAGATTCAAAAATTCTAAATCCTAAAAGAGTGCATCCATTTTCATAAACTTTAATGGTTGTATATAATTCACTATCATCAATATTCATTTGTCTAAAATTTGGCATTGCTACAATATAGCCCTGTTTAGCTAGAGATGATCCCATATACTTTTCTTTGAAAACTGAAGCATTATCTCCATGACCATGTAAACCAATAATGGTTGCATTATTTTTTGAATATGGTTTTAGAATTATAGCAGTAAAATTTCCAACTATAGAATGTTGAAAACTTATTGTTTCTTGAATAAAATCTTTGTCTCTTTTTTGATTTTGAACAATAATTTGATAGTCAGATACATTTTTAAACAGATTTGAGAGGCCTAACTCTAAACTTAGTATTTCATTTAGACTTTCATTTTGAATATTATTTATAATTCGGTTTTTATTTAAATGGTTATTATAATCAAGAAAAATGTCTCTTTTTACAGATATATCTGAACAAAAAATATCTTCATAAGGATTATAATAATTTTCTTTTGAGAGTTTTATTTTGTCTTCATTATTTAGTTTCTCATTGGAGCATGAAATAATAAATAAAAACATAATAATAATAACGAGTTTTTTTAGCTTCATAATTTTTAAACATAAGTATGACTATAAATAATTTATTTAAAACTATATTTTATATATAATTCTTCCATTATTTGCTAAATTCCAAACATCACAAATAATACACTTTTTTGCAACATATTTTTTGAGAGATTTTTTATCGAGTTTTTTGTAGACATCATGATTCATCGCAATAACAACAACATCTGCATTTTTTAGTTTTTTATCAAGATGGAACTTATGTTCATCTAGATAGGGATCATGAGTAAAAACAATACTTTGCTCTCTTAAAAATGCTTTTTTAAGTTTAAATGAAAGAGAGTTTCTAGTATCATCAATATTTTTTTTAAATGTCATGCCTAAAATTGTTACTTTTTTTCCTTTTAGAGATGTGATTTTTTTGATTTTTTCTAATAAATAGAGTGGAAGGTTTTCGTTTATTCTCCAACTAACAGAAATTAATTCATTAAAAGGAATATTGTTTAGTAAAAAAAATCCATCTTTATATAAACAAGGTCCAGCAGTAAATCCCGGTTGAGGTACACCTCCTCTTTTGTAATCTTTATTTATTAAGTTTAAAATTTCATATATATTTCGATTATTTTCCATAGCTAAAATTGCAAATTCATTAGCAATTGCAAAATTAATATAGCGATACATATTTGTTAAAATTTTTGCCAATTCAACGCTTTTAGCATCTGAAGTTATGCAACTATCAGTAATATTTGAAAATATTTCTTTTGCTTTGTCTGAACTAATTTTATCAATTCCACCAATTATTTGAGGAACCTCTTTTATTTCAGCTATAGCGTTTCCTTCAGCAATTCTTTCTGGACAAAAAGCCATGAAAAAATCTTTTCCACATTTTAAACCACTTTTTCTTTCAATTCTATCTTTTAATAAGTTAGTAGTTCCAGGAGCTACAGTACTTCTAAGAATGATTAATTGATTTTTTTTAATACATTCGATTATATGAGGAAAAACACTATCAATTTGATCATAACTCGGGTTTAAATGTGCATCAACAGGCGTTCCAAGAGTTAATATAATAGTGTCGACTTTTTTTAATACAGAAAAATTCGATGATGGAAAAAATTTTTCATTTAATGTTTTTTTCAATAGTGGATCTGCGTTTTTTTCAATAAAAGGCATTTTTCCTTTGTTTAAATCTGAGATTAAATTTTCATTTATATCAATTCCATGAACCTCAAACCCTTTGTTAGCAAAAGAAAGTGATAAAGGTAAACCTACTCTTCCTAGACCTATAACACATATTTTATTCAATTTTCCCCCTCAAAAGTAAAGAAATGAAATTTATATAAAAAGATTAGCGTAGCTCTGTTCTTAACCAATCCACAACTTCTTTAAGACCTTTTTCAAAACTAATTTTAGGTTCCCAGCCTAAAATTTCTTTAGCTTTTGAAACATCAGGTATTCTTTTTCTAACATCATGTTTAAATGCAGGTAAATGTGTAACTTTGAACTCTTTTTTTGTTTCACATAATTCCCAAATGATTTTTGCTAAATCAATCATTCTTGTTTCATTACTTGTACCTAAATTAAAATCTTGATTAATAGCTCTAGGTGATTCCATTGCCATAACAATTCCTCTAACTAAATCTTTAACATGTGTGAAACATCTTGTTTGATTTCCGTCACCAAGGAGTTCAAGAGGGTATTGTCCTTGTAGAATTTTTTTAACTAAATCAGGAATAACATGAGAGTATCCGATATAAGCACCAGGAAATTCATTAATACCATAAACATTAAATGGTCTAATAATGGTGAAATCTAAGTCAAATTCACGTTGGAAGGTTTTGCAGTAATATTCTCCAACAAGTTTTGAAAAGCCATATCCAGTTATAGGTGGAGGGATATTATCTATATCTAATTCTTTGTGTGGAAATATTTTTGATGATTCATAAGCCATTGAACTTGATAAATAAACCATTCTTTTGACATTATTTTTAACAGCAGCTTCAAATGTAGATGAAAAAATTTTATTGTTTTCACTTAGAATCCAGCCAGGATGTTTATGAAAATATCCAATTCCTCCAATCTTTGAAGCTAAATTTAGACAAATATCAACATCTTTAAACACTTCATTAGTTTTAATCGGATTTGTTAAATCAACTTGAATGAATTTAACACCTTTAGGAACAGAGCTTTCTTTTTTGCTTAAGTTATCAGCAATAGTAACATCATATTTATCTTTGATCTCCTCAACTAAATATTTGCCAATAAAACCTGCACCGCCAGTTACAAGAACTTTTGTTTTCATTTTAAGAATTAAAATAGAGATTTGTTTAAATTAATTTAGGTATTGTTATTGTTCAATATATTTATATATTTTTGAATTAATTTAGAATATATGAGAGTTCTCTTTGTTTTAGAGCAACCAAAAAAACAGTATTTATACTTAACAAAGCTTCAACCACTTGGTGTTCTTTATATTGCTTCCTATCTTGATTCAAAAGGAATTGAAACAGAAGTAATAGATTATAATGTTGAAAATAAATCATTTGATCCTAAAAAATATGATTTGATTGGTTATTCAATTAATACTGCAAACATTGAGAATACATTAAGTTCTATTGATAGAGTCAAAAAAAAAAAGTCCTAATACTAAAATTGTACTAGGAGGTCCACTAGTTAAACTGGTCCCTAAAAAACTTTTAAAAAACAATATTTATGCGTTAGTTCAAGGTGAAGCTGAGGAAACATTTTATCAATTATTAACAAAAAATAATCTTGAGAAAATACCCGGTCTTTGGATTAAAAAAAACAATAAAATTATGTTTACAGGAAAATCTAGACCAGTACAAAACTTAGATTCATTACCCTTTCCAGATTTAACTAAAATTCCTTTTAAAAAATATAATATTGTTTTAAAGAAAAAAAAACCTGTTGCAAGTATTGTAACTTCAAGAGGTTGTCCATATAATTGTATTTTTTGTGATCATTCATTAGGATTTAAATTTAGAGCAAGAAGTCCAGAAAATGTTATAAGTGAGATACAAAAAAACTTAAATTTAGGAGTAAAAGAGTTTTGGATTGCCGATGATAATTTTACTATGGATATGAAAAGAGTTGAAGATATTTGTGATTTAATTATTCAAAAAAATTTAGATATTAGTTTTTCAATGGCTAATGGTGTTAGAGCAGATAGACTTGATTTAAGAATTTTAAAAAAACTTAAAAAAGCAGGATGTTGGATGCTATCAATTTCTCCAGAAACTGGAAATAATGATTCTTTAAAAAAAATAAATAAAGGATTTTCTCTTAATGATGCATTAATTGCTAGAAAAATATGCAAAAAATTAGAAATAACAGTTATGTCAAATTTTATTTTAGGTTTTCCATGGGAAGATGAAAAGAGTATTATTCAAACAATAAATTTTGCAAAAAAATTAGATGCAGATATTAATCATTTTTGTAGAGCTATACCTTTTCCAGGAACACCTCTATGGAATTCACTTAAGAAAATAAATTATTCATTAGAAGATAAAGGGTTAAATTTTGGTGGTTTAAAGTATGAACATCCACGTATTTCTGAGAAAAAATTCAAGTATCTTCTTAAAAAAGCATACTGGGAAACAATGATGAAGCCTAGGAAAATAATTCATTTATCAAAAATACTTAATTTTAAGGATTTTATTGACTTAGGAAAATACGCTTTAGTTACTGGTAATTTGTAAATTTAGAAACCAAATTAATTTAAACATAAAAGAGATTAGTATAATATATGAAAATTGCGTTAATTTATCCTGCAATGGGTGTTGTTTCTGTGGTAAACCAACCAAATATTAAGGCAGTTGCAGATAATTATGGTATTTATCCTAATATGAGTTTATCTTACGTTGCAGGAGCATTACAAAAGGCAGGGCATGATTTAATTTTTTTAGATGCAATGGCATCAAAATTATCTTTAAATGATTTAGTAACCAAAGTTCAGAGCTTTAAAGCAGAAATTTTAATGTTTAGTATAACAACCTATTTGTTTCATCAGTCAATTGAAATAATAAAATATTTTAAAGAAAGATGTAAAAATGTAATCATAATAGTTGGTGGAGCTCATTTAGGAATATTTCCTAAGGAAACATTAACACAAAAGTGTATAGATTTTGGTATTATTGGTGAAGCAGAGGAAGCAGTTGTTGAATTAATTGATTCAATTGAAAATAAAAAACCTTTAATTGAAATTAAAGGTATTTGCTATAGAAAAAATAAAAAAATTATAATTACAAAAAAACGAGATAAAATTAAAGATTTAGATACTATTGCTTTTCCAGCAAGAAATTTACTCCCAATGGAAAGATATTATTCATTTATTTCTAAATTTAAAAATTATACGATCTTAATGTCTAGTAGGGGATGTACATTTCAATGTATTTTTTGTGAACAAAGAACAGGTGATATTAGGTATAGAAGCAAAAAAAACGTTGTTGATGAAATTGAAGAATGCTATAATAAATATCATGTAAAGGAGATAGATATCTTTGATCCTTTATTTACAATAAATAAAAAAAGAGTAATTGAGATATGTAAAGAAATTCAAAAAAGGAATATTAATATTGCTTGGTCTTGTAGATCTAGAGTTGATACAATAGATGAAGAAATGTTGGTTGAAATGAAAAAAGCAGGTTGTTATAGAATTTATTTTGGAATTGAGTCTGGAGATGAAATAATCTTGAAAAAAATTAAAAAATTTACAAAAATATCTCAAATAAAAAAAGCAATTCATCTAACAAAAAAACATAAAATTTTAGCATTTGGATACTTTATGTTTGGAAATCCAGGAGAAACTAAAAGCACAATAGAAAATACTATAAATCTTTCATTAAGTTTACCATTAGATTATGCTCAGTACAATAGAGTGTCAACACTTCCAGGAACAGTATTATATGAAAATTTAAAAAATACTCTTGGAGAAGATTATTGGAAAAAATATGTAAAAGACAAAAAATTTGAAAGAGCACTTCCTAGATTTGATTGTAATTTAAGTGATGAAATATTAAATAAATATATTAAAAAAGCATATATGAAGTTTTATTTTAGACCAATTCAAGTTTTTAGAATTATTAAATCAATTAATTCAATCAAAGAATTTGTAAGATATGTAAAAGCTGGAATTAGTATGATTATAAATTAAAAAAGATGAAAAAACATAATGAGAAAAAATATTTATATGGAATATTAGTAATTATTCTTGTTTTTTCAATTTTTAACATATTTTGGATAATCAAAGATACTAGACCTCTATCACATGAAGATTTAAATTCAGTATATGGAGGAGATTTTTTATATCATAATTTACATAATTACAAAAATAATATTTTTAGTGTAACAAAAGAGTTACATTATCCTCCTTTTATTCCTTATTTAACATATGTTTCTTATATTTTATTTGGAGTAAATGATAATGTTCCATTATTAATCAATGTATTATTTATTCCTGTATTAATTTTAAGTTTATTTTATATTTGTAAAGAATTATATGATTCAAAAATAGGATTTGTTGCTTCATTATTTTTAGTGTCCTTTCCTCAAATCATTGTTTTTTCTCGAACAATGTTTGATAGTTTTATTTCATTATCATTATTTAGTTTAGGATTATATTTTTTTATTAAATCAAAAAATTTTTCAGATCATAAATTTAGTATATTTTATGGGATTGTATTTAGTTTATCAATACTTACTAGGTATACATCAATACTTTTTTTAATTGCTCCAATAATTTATTTTTTGATTATAAATTTTAAGCATTTATTTTTTAGTATTAAAGAATTATATTCAAAAAACACTATTTTTAAATTAGTCTTAATTTTATTGATATTAACAGTTTTTAAATTAATTTATAGAGATATTAAAACGGTGATTACTTCAAGTGTTTTATTTGAAATATTAATTTTAATTTGGCTTTATATGGGACTATCATATATAGTATTAAAACCCAATGACTCAAAGTTTTCAAATTTTTTCTCTTTTGTTTCTATTATAATGGCAATATCAGGTCCTTGGTATTTTTTTAAAATTAAAGGTTTTTTTGCAAACTATTTTGGACCACAGGCATTAAATGATATTATTGGACCTAATATAACTTGTTATTTAAAAAATTTAGTTCTTAATCAAATTGGATTTATTTTATCTTTACTAATTTTATCACTCATTGTGATTAATGTTATTTTGTTTAAGAAAAAAAGAAAAATTATTCGAAGCAGTATATTTATTTTGTTTATATTTTTTTTTGGATTTATTTCTTATGCTCTTTTACCAATGCAAGGTTCATGGTTTAATATTTTAGTTTTAATACCTCTAGCTATATTATTTGCAAGATTAACAGAAAATATTGATTTAAAACTTCAAAAAATAGTACTCGTATTTTTAATTATTCATGCATTTTTTTTGGTAATTCCAATATCAAATGATTCATTGATGAGCAAAATAATTTATGAGGATTCTTTAATTAAATTAAAACCAAGCTTGGCACCTTGTTTTTTTGTACCTGAAAAGATAACATTACTTCCTAAAGATAATTTTCATCATGACTCAAATTTATTGACTTTATATTCAAATTCAAATACAATTATATCTGGGTTTGAAAAACTAAAAGAATTAACACAAAAAAATTCAACAACAAAAATTTTAGTTTTACTTTTTGATGATTATATGAACAAAATTAATTTAGATCATTATGCACTTTTAAATAATTTAACTTGGGATATACAAACTTTATACGAACCTCAGAAATTTAATTTTTTGTTAGTATTGAATGAATCAAATAAAATAGGAATTAATGGTACAGAATATTTATTAAACTTTGATATTATTTTGTTACCAATTGGGAAATATGAAACAATTTATTGGAAGGTGAATAAAAATTACTATGATAATTTTCTTTTATTAGATCAATTAATAAAAAAAGAAGATTCACAATTTAGTAAAATATTTGATTTTGAAAATCCATTTTTTTGTCAAGAAGAGTGTTATAAGACTAAAATAGCAGTTTATGCAAAAAACTAAGTCATATACAAATATACATTGTAATCATTAATTTTATCTCTTAATATTAAATTTTCTTCTTTATTTTTTATCATAGAACATCTAGAACAAACAATATAATCTGCATTAGAAATATTTTCAATAAGATTTACTCTAAATCTTGGATGAACTTTTGAAATATCTATAATGTCAAAGAACTTTTTATCAAAAAAATATATTCTACCTCCATATTTTATATTTTTTTCAAAATCATTTTCTTTTCTGTATAATTCTTTAATATATACATTAGATCCAATTGGTAATATTGAAAAAAATTTATCATTTATTACTTCAGTATAATGTGACTCGATTTGACTAAATACAGGGTTATAAGGAAGATTTTTTGAAAGACGAACTATATTTGTTGAAAGTAAAAGTATTAGAAAAATAAAAAGAAATAAAACATGTTTTTTATGTTTAGATATTAAGTCATATATCATATCAATTATTGGGAATAAATAAATAAAATAGAATGGTAGATGGAATCTAATATCTAATCCTAAATTAATTATGTTGTAATATATAAGAGAGATTAGTTCAGTTGCAATAAATAAAATAAACCAAAACCTACGTTTTTTTTTAAATAAAAAATAAAACTGAGATAAATAAATACAACCTAAAAAAATCATGGTACTATTAAATGATTCAGGAAAATAAAATTTTGCAAAAATAAAATTATTAATTAGTATTCCATTATTTTTAATTGCGCTTACTGATGTTGAAACTACTTTTACTAATTTTGAAAATAAACCGGTTTTAAGAATTTGATCGGTTTGAATTGAAAGATCTTTAGCTAGATAATTTGGATTAAAAGAAAAAATTAGTCCAAAAAAAATTAAAAAACCTAAACAAATAAGAAAAATATATTTCAAGAGATATTTTCTTTTTTTAAAATTAGAAATAAAAGTAAACATTATATAAAAAAAGCTAATTAATGGAATTAACAAATAAGAAATATTTCTAGATAAAAACATTAAAAAAACAATAAAAATCAGAGTAAAATGTTTTTCTTTTGGTTTTTTATGAAGATGTGATAAATAAACAAAGAAAATTGAACTAAGAATAAAGAAGTTTAAATCAGCATAAGGTGAAAATAATAATTCTAAAAAAAAGTGACTAAATAGTAGAACAAGGGTTATAAAAAAAGCTCTTTGAGGTAACATTATTTTGTTTAACACTATATACAAAAATAGCATTAATCCAAGATTAAAAATAATGTTTGAAAAACTATAAACAAAGTATGAATTTCCAAAAAAAAGCATTAAAGGAAAGGATCTAAAAAAAATTATTTCATTGCCTATGTAATCTCGAAATATAGGTAAAAAAAGATTCATATTTCCTTCTTTGAGTGTTTTTGTAAGCATAACTGTTCGTCCATAATAATCATATTGAGACATGTTATGAAGTCTAACATCATCAATTAAAAAAAAATAAACTAGGGCAACTAAACTTAAAATTAAAATTAGTAAGATTAGATATGTTGTAAAATCTTTATGTTTACTTTTTGACATTTTAAATTAAATGAGATTCTCTTTTATAAATATGAACTTCCTCATCAACAATTTTTTTTGTGTTTATATATTTAAAGTCAGACAATTCATAATCGTTACAATTATAGCTACAAATTACAAAATCTGATTCATTTAGTTTTGAGTGTACTCTAAGTTTAAATCTGTTGTCTGATTCATTTAATTTTAAGCTTTTATCATAAAATATACCGTCACTTATTTCACTAAATCCAGCATATCTTCTTCCAATCCCTATATTTCCACATTCCTGATTGTAGTAGTTACAAATAAAAACTTTTGATTCAGAGGGAAAATTAATGAATATCTCATTATGAATTTTTTCAGTAAATTCAGTATCTATACTATAATGTGGATATCTTGAGTTTATTTTTAATGAAGATAAATTTGAAAAAAGAAGCATTAAACAAAAAAGAACAGTTATTGAAAATGGAATTTTAATTTTTTTTATTAAAGAGTATAAAATTTCAAAAATTGGTAATAAATAAATCAAATAAAATTGCATTGGAAATCTATACGACAATTTCATTCCTAAAAAGTTATATAATAATATTAAAAAAAATTCAGATATAATGAACAAATAAATCCAAAAAAATTTTCTTTTTTTAATAAAGTATATTTGTGAAATATAAGTTATAAACACTAACCATCCAAATCTGAATTTTTCAATGAAAAAAATATTTGGTTTGATATCTTTAGATATCATCACTAATATTGAGTTTGAAACTAAGTTAATTATTCCTTTTTTATTATTTGTTTTGAGTGTCCATTGAGTTGTACTAGCTATATCATGACTAAGTCCGTCAATGCTAAAAAAATATCCCACTGCAAATAAAACAAAGAAACTTAGAACTATAATACATATAAACCTCACTGAAAATTTAATAGGTGTTTCTCTTCTTTGAATAAAATAAAGTATCATAAAAAAAGTAAAGAAAGGAATAAATGCAATTGCAGTACTTTTTGAAAAGAAAACCAACACTGTAGATATAAAAAGTTCCAAATTATAAGTTTTGTAATTTTTGGAAAATAAATAAGTGTAAATAAAAAAAATAGAACTACTCAAAAAAAAAGTTAGGTCAATATATGATGATGCCAAGGTTTCAATTGAAAAATAACTAAAACATAAAAATAAAGTAAGAATAAATGCTTTTTTTCGTTTCATTATTTTAGTTAATGAATAAAAAAGAATTCCGTATAAGAATAAGTTAAATAAAAATCTGGAATATGTATAACTAAGTTGAGATTCTCCAAAAATTAACATAAATGGAATACTTTGAAGAAACATAATTTTATTTGATAATGAAAATTTAATAAATAAAACAAATTTTTCAAATTTCATTTGTTTTAAAGCTTTTAGTATTAATAGAGTATTTGCATATTGTTCATAATGATGGTAATCATATAATTTATTATTACTCATGAAAATAAAATAGAATATTGATAAAAACATAAATATGATAAAAAGAAGTAGAAAATACTTTTTTAATACAATCCATTCTTTTTTTCTAATCCTCTTTTTTTGATTGATTAAATCATATGATGGAGGTGATTCGGACAAAACACTTTTTGAACTATTCATTAGAATACTCAATAATTGTAGAGTTTTTATTATTTTGCATTGGAGGAATTAGGTATTTGCAGTGAGTAATAAATTTAGAATTAATTTAATGTAAAATTCTTTTGAAAACATAAACAGTTTGATATCTAATTGATGTATTTTGAATTAATTTAAACTTATTCAATGAAATATTTTGACAATCTTCAGTGCATACAACATAATCAGATTCATTTAAATTGGCGTGAATTCGAACACGAAAACGAGAATCTGCATCTTTAAGAGATAGATTTTGATTGAAATTATTTCCATCACTTATTTCACTAAATCCATAATAAAATCTACTAAGTCCTTGTTTCTCACAAAGACCTGCATAATAATCACACATAAAGATTGTTGAATTTTCAGGGAGTTGATTAAGTATTTGAGAATTAATTTCTTCAGTAAGCTTGGTGTTTACACTAAATGATGGATTAAAATATGTATTATTTAATGAAGCCAAATTAATTGACATCAAAACCAAACATAAAATAACCATAAATGAAAAAGAAACCTTTAATTTAGATAAGGAGTCAAAAATAATTTCAAAAAAAGCAAATAAATAAATAAAATAAAATTGAAGTGCATATCTAAATTCTCCACCAACTCCCAAAATATTAAACAAAAAAATCAAATATAATTCTGAGATCATAAATAAGTATAACCAAAACCATTTTTTTTTCTTAATAAAATAAAATTGAGATAAATAAGCAATAATGGAATACCACATAAATCTAAATTTATTCAAAAAAAATAGATTTATTTTTATACCTTTATTTGCCATGATCACAAAAGAATTTATTATAGTATTTAGTAAGTTCATACCTTTTTGACCTTCAATAGTTCGAGCAGTTATTCTAGATATATCAAAGCTTAAGGATTTTGGACTAAATAAATATCCAATCCCAAAGAGAATTATAAAACTTAATATTATAAGACAAATAAATTTAGTTGAGGAAAAAAACACGTTTTTTCTTTTTATAAATATGTAAATCAAAATAAAGAAAGAATAAATTGGAATAAAAGATAATGCAGAACTTTTTGAAAAAAATACCAAGATTAGTGAAATAAATAAACCAAAGCCATGTTTTTTATAATTTTTAATGAATAAATTTGTGTATATAAATAGTAATGAATTACTTAAAAAAAATGTTAAATCAACATAAGGGGAAGCGAGACTCTCAATTGAAAAATAAGAAGAAAATAGGAATAAAGTTAAGATAAGCGCCTTTTTAGCTTTCATTAGTTTTGTAAGGGAATAAAAGAGAAAAATATACAATGTTATATTGAATAAGAATCTTGAATAAGTATGGATAAATTGTGATTCTCCAAATAAAAACATAAATGGTAGACTTTGAAAATAAATGAGTTTATGGGCTAAAGAATATTTGATATAGAACGCAAGCTCATTAAAATTTCCTTCTTGAAAAGTTCTTTTAATTAATAATGTGTTTGCATAGGATTCATAATGGTGATAATCATATAACTTATTACTTTTAATAAAAAAATAATAGTAGACTGAAATAAATAATAAAATTATAAGTAGGATAACAAGATATTTCTGGATTTTTTTCCAGTGTTTTAAGAATCTTTGTTTATTGAATGATAAATCATCAAATCTAGGAGGAACATCAATAAATTTATTAATCTTATTCTTCATTTAAAATTAAAATATTTATGAAGTTTTTATTATTTCTTATTCAAATAGGCTTAATACACCTAGCACAGCCAGGGAGAAGTTTTTTTTTAATTACTTTTCTAAATTTTTTATATTTAGCTGAATTCCAAATTATATTAAAATTTGTAGTATTTACATTTCCCATACTTTGACAATAAAATTGGCAAGGGTATACTTCACCTTCTTCGCTAATAAATGTAGATGTAAAAGGAATAATACATTTTCTTTTTGTAGTAAATGGTATTTTATTTCTGTCTTTAATTTCTTTGGTAGTTAAATTTGGATAAAAAGAAATTTTTAAACTTTTAATTTTAGAAATATATTTTTTTAAAGCTAAGAGTTTAGGAATAGAATTTTGACCTAAAGGGTTTTCATTTGTTACACACTGTACATTTTTTATTGATTTTCCAAAAATTTTTTTTGTAGCTTTTTTATCTGCAAGATACTCATTAGGATAAATAAATGAAGGAATTGAAAACCTTAACCAATCAACTCCTGAGACAATAGCAGTATCTATAAATTCTTTATATTCATTTAATAAATGTTTATTTAAAACTGCATTAATCATTAAATATGGCCCATTTTTTCTCTTAAAATATGAAATAGATTTTAGAGATTTTTGATATGCATTTTTTATTTTTAAAATTGAATTATGAGATTTTTCTAAACCATGGACTGAAATTAAAACAGTATCAATTCCAGCTTGAATTATATCATCAGCTCTTTTTTTAGTTATTAAAATACCATTACTAACAATTCCTGAATAAGATCCTTGTAACCGTATTGCCTTTATAATTTTATTTAGATCTTTTCTTAAAAACGGTTCTCCACCAGTAATAAAAAATGCAATTTTTTGTTTTTTAAAAGAATAAATAAAATCAGTAATATTTTTTGTAGTGATCTCATTTTTATTAAAACAATTATTTGTTTCAGTAAGACAAAATTCACACTTTCCATTGCATCTTCTTGTTAACTTAAGATCCATTCCTAAAATAGGAGGAGCAGATCCATTGTTTTTAACTAAATAATGAAAAGGAAACAAAATTGAATTTTTTAATATAAATGAAGGAGTTATTAGTTTAGGATAAAGTGTATTAACATTAAGTACTCTTTCAATTCTTTTTTTGAATAATGTCATATGTTTTTTTAATATAGATTAATCTTTATAAATATTATATTTTTAGATAAAAAATTAATTCTTGTAAAAAATTCCAATTTCATACTTATTTTTTGAAATTTCATTAGTAAGATTAAATGAGTCGATTAATTTATGTTGACTATTATTATTAGTCAGGTATTGAGAGATAATCTTAAGTTTATTTAGATTAATTTCATCTAATATTAACGTTTCATTAAAATACATCAGATCTATAGGGAAAACTAAAAAGTTGAAATCATCTATCCATTTAAATGAAGAAGAAGGAGAGACTTTATTGAACAAAACTTCTTCAGGAGAGCTTAATCCAGTAATACTACTACCAACAATATTTGATTTATTAAATATATTTGAAAAATGCATTAAATGACTTTCATGAAGATAAGATTCATGTACAAATAAATAAATTTTAGCTGAAACATTTTTTTGTGCTATTTGATTAAATAATGTATTTATTGGATACTTTTTTTTATCTAAAACGAGTAAATTTGAAGAATGGCCAATATTTAAATTCCCATTTATCCAAGAACTTTGACCTATAAAGAAAAAACAATTTTTTTGTTCAAGTTTTGGATTCACAATCTTACTTTGATAAATAAATTGGTCAAGCTTTGAATTTGCTTTAATGGGTGAAGTTAGAACAAAACACTGTAGAATTAAAATAATAAATATAAAATAATTAATTATTTTGTTCTTTGATTTAAAATATAAAGATCCTAAAATCATAGAAATGGGAATTAACAGAGGAATTAAGCTTTGGTTATTTTTTTTTGGAAAACTAATAAAAAATAGTAAGCTTATTATTATTAGAAAAATATTTATAGAAAAATGTTTGTTTAGCCTAATTTTTTTGACTTTATTAAAAAAATTTGAAAATATTAATGTTATACAAATTATAAGATTCAAAAAACCAATTAAATTAAAGAAGAAAAAATACCAATAGCAGTTTTTTGTTTGAAGATTTTGAGCAAGTGAATATCTACTAAAGATATTGTGTAGATTGGGAATATACCACGGCGCAATTATTAAAAAAATTAAACTTAATGATAGAATACAATTTAAAAACTGAGTTTTATCTTTATTAGAAAATTTTGTTTTTTGTGCTTTTTTGTTTTTTATAATTCTAAATATTATAATTAAAATAAAATATACTAGCGGAGCAATTAAGAATGGCAATATTGAGTATCTTGATAACATGCCTACAGAAAATAAAATTGCATACCAAATTGAAAAGGATCTTATCTGAAAGAATTTGGATTTAAGAAGAAAATAAATATTCCAAACTAGAAAGGTCATAAGAATAAATTGATCATACATAGTTCTTGATAAATAATTTATTGTAGCAAAACTAAGAAAAAAAAGAGTTGTTTTTATACCAGCATTTTTATGTATTAATTCTTTAGATAATTTATATATCCCAAGAATAAGAAAGGGGAAAAAAAGGATATTGGCTAATAAAAGAGTTTTTCCATTTGTACCTATAACAGATGCTAAAAAAAATAATAATGAAGGAATAAATGGAGGATAATCAGATGACCAGAGATAGTTAATCTTTTCATTGATTGTATTGGTATTATATATAAGAGTATCAACTTTTGACACTAGAACAAGGTCTTCGTAAGAGTAAGGTCTAGTATCATTTAGTATCCAAAAAATATTAGAAATACAAAAAATCAGACTAAGAAAAATTAAAAAGTATTTTTTCTTAGATATTTTTCTTTGTTTCACGAGTTTATTAGATTTTAATTATTATATATAATTTGCTTTATTTACTCATATTAATAGCCATTAAAATTCCATTGTAATATCTTTTTATGTCATCAAAAGTGCGAATTTTTAAAATTCTTCCAAGCAGATATTTTGGTTTAAAATAAAAATTGCTATACGCTTGTTTATATTTTTTTTCAAGTTGTTTTAAATTTTTATAACCCTTTGGAAGAAAAACAGGTTTAATTTCACAATATTTCTTAATATTAGGATCAAGCTGTTTTGAATTTTTGTATTGTTCATACATTTTAGATCCAGGATAAGGTGTAATTAAACTAAATTGTAAAATATCAGGATCAAGTTGATATGCAAAATTAATAGTTTCATCAGTTAACTCAGGAGTTTCACCTGGGAGACCTAAAATACAAGAAACGCGAACTTCAATACCAACTTCTTTGGTCCATTTTACTGCATTTCTTGCTTGTTTTTTTGTTGTTCCTTTATTAATATTTTTTAATAAATTAAAATTTGCAGATTCTAATCCGTATAAAACTTGCCAGCAACCTGCTTTTTTAACTCTTAAAAGCATTTCTTTACTTACTGTGTCAACTCTAGCATGACATGCCCAAATAATATCTAAATTTTCTTTTTCAAGTAATTCACAAAATTCATTAATCCATTTATTGTTGTACAGAAAAACATCATCCCAAAAACGGACTTCTTTAATTCCATATTTTTTATGAAGCTCAACAATTTGAGATACAACTTTTTTTGGTGATTGTCTTTTGCCATACTTTCTAGGTTGATAACAAAAAGAACATTTTCCATATACACATCCTCTAGATGTTATCATAGGTGCTATTGGAGTTCTTTTACAGTGTTTTGGATTAGGAATATATTTGTTAAAATCAAACAAGTGAAAAGCTGGAGTTGGTAAAATATCAAGATTTTGAATAACAGGTCTAGATTTTGTTTCAATTATTTTTTTGCCTTTTCTAAACATTATTCCATTAATTTTGTTTAACTTTGTACTAGTATTTTTTGAGCTTAAAATCTCTCCAATGGTGTAATCTGCTTCATCTAGTACAATTATATCTATTGCTTTATTTATTTTTAAAATGTTTTTAGCAAAAACAGTTGCATAAGAACCTCCTAAAACAATTAAACCCTTGAATTTTTTTCTTAACTCTTTTGTAAGATCTTGGGTGATTTTTGCAGAAAAAAACGAATCAGTAAAACCTACTAAATCAGGGGTTGAATTTTTTATGCTATTAAATAAATCATGAAAAATATTATTTGATAATCTTAAATCTAAAACTTTTATATCATGGCCTTGTTCTTCAAGAACAGCACTAATTTGAGCTATTGACAAAGGAATATAAAGGCCAACTTTTTTTTTAGGTTTAATGAATTTTTTTTTTGGAATAATATCAGGTGATATAACAAACAAAACTTTCATTTAAAATTATATATCAAAAATAGTTAAAAGCTTTTCTATCAATAACTTATTTAATGATTATAGTTAGTTTAATCATATTCAATCATTTGTGAATTATTATATATTTAAGCTATACACATAATTTTTTAAACAAAAGAATAATATAATTTAATCTATGTGTGGTATTTTTGGATTTAATTTTTCTGACAAAAAACTAGCTAAATCTATTGTTAAAATATTAAATCATAGAGGACCTGATGATAATAGTATTTACGAAGATGAATTATTTACCATAGGTTATACTAGATTATCAATAATTGATTTAGATAAGGGAAATCAACCAATTTATAATGCTAAAAAAACAAAATTAGTTTTTTTTAATGGTGAAATCTACAATTATAAAGAGCTAAGAACGAGATTAGAGAAAAAAGGATATAAGTTTAAAACTAATTCAGATACAGAAATAGTTATTCATAGTTATGAAGAATATGGAAAAAAATGTCTTAATTATTTTAATGGTATGTTTGCTTTAATAATATATGATTTAGAAAAAAAAGAAATTTTTATTGCACGTGATAGACTAGGAATTAAGCCACTTTATTATTCTTTTGATGACAATAGATTTTTATTTTCTTCTGAAATGAAAGCAATTTTTTTGTTTGAAGATTTAAAAAAAGAACTTAACCATAATTCAATAAACAATTACTTTACATTTAGATATTGTCCCGGAGAAAGTACATTTATTAAAGGAATAAAAAAATTATTACCTGCTCATTATCTAGTTTTTAAAGATAATAAACTAGTAACGAGAAAATATTGGAATTTGGAGTTTTCTGAACAATCAAAGAGTTTAGCATATTTTACAAATAAATTCCAAAAATTATTTGAAGATTCAGTAAAAAAACGAATGATTGCAGACGTTCCGATTGGTGCTCTTCTTTCAGGAGGAATTGATTCTAGTTCAATTGTTGCTATGATGAGTAAAAATTCAGATTCAAATATTAAAACATTTACAATGGGTTTTGATGAAGGATTTAATAATGAGTTCAAAGCAGCTAAACTTGTATCTGACAAGTTTGGAACTGAACATGAAGAATATATTATTGATTCTAGTTATATTAAATATCTTCCTAAATTAGTATGGCATTTGGATGAACCTGTTGCAGATCCTACTGCAATTCCAAATTATGTTTTAGCAAAAAATGCTTCAAAAAAAGTGAAAGTATTATTAAACGGTGATGGAGCGGATGAGGTATTTGCAGGATATGAGCAATATAAACTTTATAAAATCTTAAGACAGTACAATAAACTCCCTTTAATTTTAAGAAAAACAGTGAATGGTGCAATTACTCCATTAACCAAAGAACCTTTTTTTATTAAATTAAAGAGTTTTTTAACTACAAGAAAAGATTATTTACCTAAATCTTTTTTAGAACTAACTTCAGTTTTTGGTGAAGAGGAAAAACAAAAACTTTTTTCTAATAATTTTAAGAAAAGCTTAACAAGGCAAGAAAATCCTTTGAAACAATATTTATCAATTAAAAATAATTTTGTTAATAAACTTCTTTATAGTGATATTAATACCTATTTACCAAATAATATGCTATTAAAATATGACAAAATTACTATGGCAAAATCAGTAGAAGGAAGAGTTCCATTTTGTGATCATAGATTAGTAGAATTTTCAGCAACAATTCCAGTTAATTATAAATTAAAAGGATTTAATGAGAAGTATATAATTAGAAAGGCAATGGTTGGAACACTGCCTAGATCAATTATTAAGAAGAAAAAACAGAGATTTTTAGTTCCTACAGATAATTGGCTAAAAAGAGATTTTGGAGATTATGCAAATCAGGTTTTAGATGATAACCAAAAAGTAATTTCCAATTTTTTTGATAAATCATATTTAAAAAAATTATATCAAGATAAAAAACCTTTCTCTCAAAGAATATTAAGTATTAATCCTTTAACTAGATTATATTATTCAAGACAAATATGGACAGTTACTAATTTTTTAATATGGCATAATACTTTTATTGAGAATAAAAAAATATAATTTTCTTTTTTTTTAAATTAATTTTAATTTTGTTGTTTTTTATATTAAGAAATGCTGCTTTTGTTTGTTTTAAAAAAAAAGAATTTTTTGAAATTGTATTTTTTTTAAAGAGAATTGTTTTAATTTTTTTGTAAAAGTTTAATCTATTGTTATTTTGCCAATTAAACCAAGCAAAGTTAAAAAATCCATATAACACTATCTTTGTTAAATCACTATATTTGAAGGGATTGTAGAGAATAGTTTTTTTTGGTAGATTACCTAGTTTTTTAATACCATAAAGAGTGTTTCTAACTTCTAAATAATATCTATTTGAATAATCTGCAACTGAAGTTTTATTCTTGTGTATAATTATTGAACTTTTAATATATTTGGCTTTAAGTTTAACTAAATTACATCTCATAAAAAAATCATAATCTTCTAAATATGTTTCATAAAATTCATCAAATAATTCATCTAGTTTTTCTAATGAATTTTTTTTAACTCCAAAGCAAGCACTAATGTGTGGATACTTTTTTTCAATTGAATTGTTTGGATAAAAGATATCTTTATTTTCAAAAATGATTTTAGGAAAAACAATATCTACTTTTTTTAATTTTTGTACTAGTTTTTTTAAACTGTTTTTTGAAAACCAAGCATCAGAATCAATAAATACTAGATATTTTCCTGAGGCATTACTAATACCTTTATTTCTAGCTTTAGAAGCTCCATAATTTTTTTTTAATTTAATTATTTTTAAAGGATATTTAGATATTAAATCTAAAGAATTGTCAGTTGAAGCATTATCAATTACAATAACTTCAAAATCCTTTAAATTTTGAGAGTAAATACTATCAAGTGTTTTTAAAATAGTATTTTCACTATTAAAATTAGGAATAATTATGCTTAATTTCATTGTAGTATTTTATTATTTGTTTAGTTTTTATTTTTGAATCAAACTTTTTTGCAATTTCTAATGATTTTTTGCTCATTTTTTTTTGTAATGCTTTGTTTTTTAGTATCATATTTATTTTGTCTGAAATCTCAATTTGATTTTTATTGCAGACAAAACCATTGTCTTTTATATATTCTTTTAATGCATTTCTTTTTGAATTCAATGTAATTATTGGAAGTCCAGCAGCCATTGCTTCAAAAGCAACTATACTAAATCCTTCTAATTCAGATAATAATACAAATATTTTTGCGGATTTTAAATATCTGTATAATTGATTTTTTTCTTTTGAAAAACTTAATATGTCAACATTTTTTAAATCTAATTCTTTGCGGATTTTAAGTAAATGGGGTGTTTCAGGACCTTGACCAATAATTAAGACTTTTAAATTAAGAACTGAAGCAATTTTTAATAGTAGATGAAAATTTTTATGTATGAGGTGTCTTCCTACAGAAATAATGTCATATTTTTTTTCATAGGGTTTTGCTTTTTTTATCTCACTAGTTTCAATCCAATTTTCAATTAATTTTATCTTTTTTGAAGTAAGTTTATTTAGTCTTTTTTTTGTGTGAATAGAAACTGCAATGTTGTTTTTTGAAAGTTTTGAAACAAATTTTTCAGTTAATTTTCCAAATATTGCAATATTTTTCCTGTATTTTGACCAATAATCATACCATACTTCATGCCAAGTAATGATGAATGGCTTTTTTTTCAAAACAGAATATAGTTTACAGGAAATTGAAGGGAAATAAGGAAATGCAGAACAATCAATAATATCAAAATTGTGTTTCATTAGCTCAAAAAATAGCACAAAGGAGTAAATAATAGGATCAAATATTTTTCTTTGTCCCTTAAAATTATATTTTTTTTAGCATGAGTTAATCCATGAATAAAAAAACCATTTGTGATTCTTTTAGTTTTATCACCACTCCACATCTTTTGTCCAAATAGATGCACTTCATGCCCTTTTAGCACTAATTCTTTAGCGAGTGAAAAATTTCGATATTCAGCACCACCAATAGAATAAGGATAAATCATATCATAAACAATTGCTATCTTCATAATAATGAAAAATGAATCTGTATTTTTAATACTTATTAAAGAAAGAACCTTATTTAGAATGAATTATTAGTTTAATTATATCATAAAATGCATTAAATCCGTAGACAAAAATATTACTAATTAGTCTACTTTTACCATGTTTTCTTTTTTTAAACTTAATTGGCACTTCATAAATACTGTAACCTAACCAATTTGTTCTTATTATTTGTTCTTGAGTGTAAGTATATTTTGAGGTGATATGAATTTTTTTTGCTAATTCAATGTTTAATGCCCGAAAACCTGATTGAGAATCCTTAAGCTTTTTTTTAATTATCAATGATGTTAAGGTAGTAAATATAAAATTTCCAATTTTCTTAACTAAACCAATATTTTTTTTTCTAACACCAATGACAAGTCCAGATTTTTTTTTTGCAAGTAGATTTAATAATTTAGGAATATCTTTAGAATCATATTGCATGTCAGCATCAATATGGACAATTATATCTGGGTTTTTCTCAATTACTTTTTTAAGACCAAAACTCACAACTTTAGCTAAATTAACTTTATTTTTTAATTTATAAACATAATTAGCATATTTAGATGAAATTTTAAAACTATTGTCTGTAGAACAGTCATCAATAACTAAACTGTAATATTCGTAATTTTTTGATTTTAAATTTTTAATATTTATTAAGACAGATTTAATTGTTTTTTCCTCATTGTAACAAGGAATCAAAATTATTACTTTTTTCATTTTATTTTGAAAATATATGTTTCACCTGAATTAAAAATTTGTTCGTAATTACTGTTTAAATAATCATTGAGATTTAAGGATATTATGTATGTGGGTTTTTCACCAATAAATACATATTTAGGAGTTTGAGTTGAAATATATTCGTCAAATTCATCAAAATAGGCCGAAGAGATATGAATATTTGAAGCTTTTCTAAGTGTTAAAGCTGGAATCCATGCACCAGCGTCGCCATAGTTTGTTATAAACATAGAATTTGGATCTGTGTTTTTCAAAATAAAGTCCATTCCAAGTAAATCATTTTTTGTTACCATACTAAATGTTTTTGAACTTTTTATTGTATTTTGAACATTTATAAAACTAATAAGTATAAAAAAGATTAAAATTAAAGAAGTAAGAATTAATTGTTTATTTTCAAAGAATTTTTTAAACATTGTTGCAATAATCAAAGAAAATGGAATTAAAAGTAAAATTGCTATTCTTTCAGAGAATAATAAAAATGAAAAAGGTAAAAACCAATACTTAGAGCTTAAAATTACAATATTTGTAGTTAAATACATGATAAAAGATCTTTTTACTAATGTTTCATTAAAGTTTACTACAAATGCAAACAAAATAATTAACAAGATGTTAATTCCAAAAACTAGTTTTAAAAATATAGGTATAGTTATTAAAAAATTTAAATAATTTCCTTTCCAAGAGAAAAATTTTGTTTCTTGTCTATTTTTACTCCAGGAAATTTCTTTATTTGAAACTTTTGTGTTGAAGCTTAAAATATATGGAATCATTAATAAAATGAGAATAATTGCTAAAGGAAAAGCTTTTTTAATAATTTTTTTAATTTTTGTATTTGAATTTTTGAATATAAAATAAGGAAGGTAAATGTAAAAAAATCCATATGCTGGGATAGTATGAGTAAATATTGAAGCAACTAATAATAGCATTGAACTAATTTGATCAAATATTGTTAACTTAGGAAATTTTTCGATTATACCTATTGAAAAAAACAATAGTGCTACCGATAAGATAAAAGGATTACCTCCCCAGGAAATAAATAATTGAGGATTATTAGGAACAAAGCTTAATATAAGAGATGTTAAAAACGAGATTTTTTTATCAAAGTAATTTCTTAAAAATAAATAAAGAGAAATTGTCAATAACGCGTATGTAAATGTAGCTAAAAGCCAGGTACTTTTATAGACAACTAAGTTTGAAAGGATTGAGATATAAGCGGAAATTGTGTGAAATCCAATTGGATATGCACCAAAAGATATTGGCATAACAGGATTATAAGTTAAAGGAAATTTGTTTTGTGTTTCAATAATTTTTGTGTTCAACGTGTGATAACTCATATCAGCTCCTGATGGAAAATCAACTAAAAAAAAGGGGAGTAATCTAATAACTATAACTATAAAAAATCCTAGAAGAATCCAAGGATTTTTGAATATAATTTTCTGAGATTTACTAACCAATATGACGAGAATAGAAAGTATGAGAATAATATAGAAAAATAGATCCAATGGTATTCTTATAAATCTTAAAAACCAAAAACTAACAATCCAAAAACTAAGTGAGATTGGAATAGATTTAAGAATTATTTTTTCAACTTTTCTTTCATAAAATAGTATTAGTAATCCTGGAATAAAGAGTAAAAGGAGAGGTTTAAAAATAAAGAAACATGTTACTAGAAACAAGAGAACTATAGATTTATTTTTCATTTTTTTCAACCAACATCATACTAATAAAAAATACTGAAAAAATAGTTTGTATTCCTAGAACGATTATAGTCAAGGATATCAAATAATTTTGAATTCTTTGGAATAGTAAAACATTAATTATTGAAATAAAAAGGAGAATAACTCCAATTAATATTCCTCTTTCAAAAGGAAACATTTTAGCAATATGGTCAATTAACTTATCTTGTTTTTCAAATCCAGAATGAAGAGCATAAATTCTAGAGTATAGGCCTAAATTAACTAGTTGAAATCCTAGAATTGATAAAAAAGAACTAAAAACAGATAAGAATAAAGTTATATCAGTTTCTTTTAAGTAAAAATTTCCATAAAGTAACATAAAGTTAAGCATGATTCCAAAGATAAATAGAGTGAAACCTGGAATAAAAAATAAGTATGTAGGGCTAAACATTAACATGAACCTTAAATGTCGCCATCCGTCACCAAAGCTATTTAATTTGGATTTACCAGTTCTTTTTAGATATGATATTGGAACTTCTCCAATAGCGATATTATTTTTTGCAGCTTTTATTATCATTTCTGAAGCGAATTCCATTCCTTTTGTTTTAAGCTCTAATTTTTTTAAAACTGATTTTTTTATAATTCTAAAACCTGAATGAGTGTCACTTACATTAGTTTTAAAAAACAAATTTAAAATTTTTGAAAGAAGTGGATTTCCTATATATCTATGATGCCAAGGCATTGATCCTTTGTTGATTCTACCTTTTAATCTACTTCCAATTACAAAATCATAGCCTTGAGTTATTTTTTTAATTAAATTTGGTGTTTCTAAAAAATTATATGATCCATCTGCGTCTCCAATAACAATATATTTTCCTTTAGCTTTTTTTAGTCCATGAATTAATGCTATGCCATAACCAACATCTTCGTGATCAATAACTTTAATATTTAGTTTTTTAGAAATAATTTTGGAGTTATCAGTTGAAGAATCAGAAACAATAATTTCAGCATTTAATTTGTTATTTTTAATAACTGATTTAATTTGATTTATACAATGGCCAATCGATTGTTCTTCATTTCTGCATGGAAGAACAAATGAATAATCTACTCCCATATTGCATAGAATGAAAGACCAATATAAAATATTAACTAAATAAAAAACAAGAAATTCAATTTAAATCAAACAAGAGTCCTCTTAAGGCATTATTAATAATTTCCCAAATTAAAAATATTGGCCAACAAATAATCATTATAGGGATTACTACAAAAAAAAATAAAATTTTAATTTTGAGTTCTTCAAGTTTCATTTTAAGTCTTTCTTTAAATTTTCAATAAATAAAACTGGGGTCGGGTCTCTTTCATATTCTATAGCTAAATAATAAGCTACAAAAAAACCCATCCAAATACTTGATAATAATCTAGTCAAAAAATGATCACCTGTAATAGAGATTTCCGTAATAGAAATATCAAAAGATCTAGCTAATTTTTTAAAAATATTAATTCTTTTTTTAATTCTAGGATGATCTTTTTCATCTGTTATAATAATTATATAAAAATTATCAGGCGTGTGTTCATAGGCACAAAGTTCATTATGATTAAATTCTGAAAAAGTATTGTAAAATGCATGAGCTTTTGCATTTTCATTTATGTCTGTTTTCCACTTTTCAGCAACACAAAACATTTCAGCACTTGAATATATGATTGGAATTTTATTTTTTATTTTTTTTGCAAGTTCTTTACCTGTTGTTTCTATTTTTAAATTTGAAGCTTTAAGGTTTTTAATAACAGTCTTAATTTCTTTTTCTTGATTAGAAATAATTCCTGAATGCTGTAGTACATTTAACATTGAAATAAATTGATAAGCAGTTGATAATCTAGGTTGAATTCCTTTAGGAACCGAAATATGAGGATTTTTATTCATTTTTGCTAATTCTTCAAGTTTTCCTCCAGAAGATAAACTAACAATATTAATTCCCTTTCTAATGGCTGATCTATAAGCTTCAATAGTTTCTTCAGTATTTCCTGAGTAAGAAACAGTGAAAATTAAACTTTTTTTGTTTGCATATTTAGGAAGATTGTAGTCTTTTATAACATGGATAGGAATCTTTAAATCTTTAAGATAGCATTTAAGTAAATCACCATTATATCCCGATCCTCCCATTCCAATAACAATAATATTATCAATTAGATTTTTGGGAACAGTGATGTCATCACCCATATTAGAAGCTTGCTTAACCATGTCGGGGAATTGTTTTAAAATGGAAATCATATCTTGCGAATCTATTGTCATATGCTATCACCTAATTTTTAAGATTATTTTTGTGATTTATTAAATTTATTAAATTAAGATCTTTCATATAAAAATTTATTTAGATTAAAATATGAGGATAATTCTGTTTTAATCTCATTTACAATATGTTTGTCAACATTTTTCCAATAATCGATATAGGGTTTAGCAAAATATTGTTCATATAAAATCCTAAATAAAAAATAAAAAGGTTTTGTATCTGGAAATACATTATTATTGTAGCCTGTTTGAACAAAAGCATCAATTTTTATGCTTACTCTTCCTTGACCAATTTTCTTTTTTTCTCCTTCTATTTCTATTTCCCTTAAATTGTAATCATAAACATAAATCCAAAATCTAATTTGAAGCCTAATATTTGCATCAACTCTCTTATAATACTGAAATTTCAAATGAAAATATTTTCCATTTTCAGTATCAAATTGTTCGTCAAATTGAATTTTTTTATCAAATCCCTTAAATTGAAAATATTGGTCAATTGATTTATAGAACTCTTTTACAGTAAATAGGCCTTCATGTTCTAATGTTTCTCCATATACTGCGTGGTGAATATGAGTCATGGCCTATTTATCTCCAAATATATTAAAATACATACTTATGCAAATTTAAATGGCTTCTAATTTCGTCTATAAAATCATTAGCATCTTTTGTTACCCAACCTGCATAATCTTTTGATTTTCCAGAAAACAAAAATTTTTCAAAAATAGTTTTAATAAATGTATATTCAGGTTTAGCTTCCCATTTCCCTCTAACATCTGAAATAAAATAAGCATCAACGACAATACTAATTTTACCCTTATTTATATTAATATTTAGACCATCTACTTTTTTAACAACATTGACCATCTTTTTAATTGTTAACCATACTTGAACTTCAAGTTTTGAACCTTTTTTGTTTTTAGAAGGTCTCATTCTAAGTTTTATTTCTTTTCCATTTTCTTTTACAAGTTCAGAATGGTTTAAAATAGTTTTAGTATATCCATTTTTTTTAAAGAATGAATCAACTAAAATAATTAAATCTGAGTAACTAAAATAGCCTTCATATTCAAAGGATTTTCCTTTAATTACAGTGTTTACTTCTTCTCTTATCATTTTTCATATAGGAATTTGTTTAAATTTAAGTATGATGAAATTTCAGTTTTAGCTTCATTTGTTACATGTATTGCAACATTCTTCCAGTAATCAATATAAGGTTTAGCAAAATATTGTTCATATAAAATTCTAAATAAAAAATAAAATGGTTTGTTATCAGGCATTGTGTTTATATAGCCTGTTTGCAAAAACGCATCAAATTTGATACTTGCTTTACCTTGACCAATTCTTACTTTTTCACCTTCTACTTCTTTTTCAATAATTTTGTAATTATAAACATAAATCCAAAATCTAGTTTCAAGTCTAACATATGCATCAACTTTTTTGTAATATTGAGTTTTCAAATGAAAATATTTTCCTTCTTCAGTGTCAAATTCTTCATCAAAAACAATTTTTTTATCAAATCTTTTAAATCTAAAATACTGATCTATAGTTTTGAAAAGATCTTTTACAGTAAATAAACCTTCAAATTCAAGTGTTTCACCAAATACTGCATGATGTAATTCTACCATTTTAATATGCGTTTGTAGCAGTTTCCATTTCAAGGAACTTTTTAACTTCAGTCATAAAATCAAATAAATAATAATCAAAATAATCAAAATATTTTAGTAAAAATTCGTGATACATAATTTTGTTAACAAAAAGAGATTCCATATTTTTTAAACCAGCATTTCCTTCAAAGTCACCATCATAATCAAGAATATATCCTCCATTGATGATTATTTTCATTCTAGCTTCAGTCAATGTTTTTTTCTTTCCGTCTTTAATAATTTCTACAGATTTAGCTTCCCAAAGCCATATTTCTGGAGTAATAAGAAACATAGCATAGTAATTAGCTTTTTTTCTACCAACAAATTTATAGATTTGATAAGGAGGTTTATCAACCAATTTACTTTCTTGAAAATCAAAATCATTGTCTTTAATCCATTTTGTTATAAATTTGTAAAGACCGTCAAAATCAAAGATACCTCTATACTTAATAATTCTGTGAAATCCATATTTACTATAATCTGCCATACTGGCGTCCATTTTAATCAGTATATAAATATGTATACTAGTTTATTAAGTTTTCTTTTTTCAAATTTGACAATATTTATATATGGAATTAAATGCAAAGATTATTAGGTGGTAAATATGGTAAAATCAAAAAAACAAGAATCAAAATGTTGTACAACAAATGTTCCAGGATCATGTAAAGATGGAGCAATTTATTGTGCTGGATTTATAGGCGCGTTAGTATATTATATTAGTACAGCTACAAGTTTTTGGATGGGTGTTGTAGGTTTTTTTAAAGCACTTGTTTGGCCAGCTATTATTGTATTTCATGCATTAAAAACATTTGGATTATAATTTTAATGATAAATAGTATTTTTTGGTCCAATGTCATCAAAGCTTTAGAAAAGCTTAGAATTCAAATTTATTAAGGACTGTTTTGAATAAAACATCAAAACAATCCGAAGAAAAAAATTTAATGATAGATTGTATTTTTTGGTCCAACATAATTTCTTGTTATGTGTCTAATTTCCATTTCTTTTTTTTGAGGATACATAATGTGCATAACTTCATGAGTAAGCACTTCTTGATATGCATTTCCAAATAGTGAGTCAAGAATCTCAATATAATTCATACCTAAAAAAGCTCTACCTAAAACACCAGTTCCAAGGATATTTTGAGAAACACGTCGAATTATAACTCCTGAAGGAACAAACAAACCAAAAGGCATTTCAAATTCACTTTTAGGATTATGAATTTTTGGATTTAAATCTAAGTAAGGATTAATATTGCTTTCTTTTTTAGTATATACATAATACATTCCTTGTTCAAATTCGTATAGTAGTATTTTTGCTTTACTAGATATTTTATTATCATTGATTAAAATTTCTTGATTATCAAATTCTTTTTTAGATTCAATAATTTTTTCTAGTGGGTTAAAGATAACAAAATTTTCTTGGTATTTTTTTAAAGATAAAGATTCAAGTATTTCTTCTAAAATCTGATTTTCATTAGAATTAGATAAAATAGGTTTATCTACAAAATCAAACCCAAAAATTCGTGCTTTTAATTTAATAATTGATCGATTCATAAATATGAAAAAAAGAAATAAATGTTTAATAAAAATCCTGAAATTTGGATTTTTAACAATTCAGAAATTTTAAAATGTTTCTGAATTTAATGATGAAGCATAACTTCAACATCTTTTCCAAATATTTCTTTTAGGTTTTCAAAGATTGGTTCTTTGATGAATACTCTGCTTGGAATAGCGTCGTTTACAAGAGCATGTTCTAGTTCTTCATTATTACTTTCTCTAATTTTTTGTAAACTTCCATTATTGTCAACATCAGCTTTACTTATTGCTTTTTCATCAGAATCTAGGTCATGAATAATGAAAGCAGTTTTTCCAAGTAATAATACTTCACCAAATTTGTTTCCATATTTGACTCTAATTTTTGCTTTTTGTATTTCTCTGCCTCGTTGTCTTTGAATGTGCTCAACTAAATACTTATGCAAGTCTCTGCTCACTTTTTTAACATTGGAAATATCTGTTTTTGTTAGTTTTTTAGCGTCATAATCCTTTTTAGCTTTAATAACTAATTTGATGTCTTTTAAGAATTTATGAGCCATCTTTCCAGAATCAAACATCTCTTTCTCAACAGTTTTTAAGATATTTTCCTCTTTAATGGTATCAATTCCTTCAAATCTTAGTATGTCTCTAAGAATTGTAATTGTTGTGTCGTATGTATGGACTAAGGAATCTTCTTCTTTAATTTTATCAATTTGTTTAAAGAGTTTTTTTATTCTAACTAAGTATCTATTTGCATCATCAACTAATCTGTCGACTTCTTTTCCAGATAGAGATTTTTTTGATTGATGTTCAAGTTCTTTTCTAACCTTAATATTATGTTCAAGAATTTTCACATACTCATCTTCAAGAAGTTTTTCTTTTTTAACAAAAATTTCTCTAAGAACCTCTGGAGTTTCTTTTGGAGTTGGAGGTGATACTCCATAGAGCATTAAAGCTGCTTGGGAAGGGGTTAAGATAGCATAAAATGTATCTTCCATTCCTATGGCATTTAGCTTAAATTTAACTCTATTTAATAACTGATCTCCTGAACTCATAAAAATATCAATTGCTTCTTGACTTGGTTTAACTTTACCCATTTTAAGCAGTTGTTTCCAAGGCATGAATATTCCTCTATCGTAAAAGGGAATACCGTCTCTTAAGAATGTAAATATGATGGGATTAGCTTCTTTAATATTATCCCAGAAGTCAGTTAATATATAAACTTGGATATTAATTTTATTTCGAATACCAGTCATTTCACCAGCTTCCATACCCATTCCAATAATTATTGCTCTAAGTTTATCTTTAAGTTCAACTCTAGTCATTTTTTTGACATCAGTGTCATCAATAACGACAAAAACATCAATATCACTGTCAGGTCTAGCTTTTCCTTGAACTAAAGATCCAGCGAGAACATAGGTTACAATATATTTTTCAAACTTTTTTAGAACCATTTGTTTATGGATTTCAGAAATTTTGATAGCTGCAAGCATTCCTGTATCATAAACAGGAGCACCTGAAGCAATTCTTACTAAATAATCATATTTGGCATCATAACAATTTTGCCAAAGTTCACTTAAAATAATTGTTTCAGGAACAATTGTTTTATCTATGTCTTGAGCCATTTTGTATATGATTTGGCCTAGTTTAGTTTTTAATTCAAATTTAGACATTTTTTTACTATCTGAATCATCAACTAAAATTAAAATAGAAACAGCATCTTTATTTGGAGCCGGTTGCTGCATAGTAGGCATTCCTCTTGCTGGAACTCCTGGCATAGTTGGAAAAGGTTGACCTTGAGGTCCAGGGAATTGTTTTTGAGGAGGAAGTAAAGTTATACCCATGATATATTTATCAAATTTTGCAAGAACTTGTTTTTTAAAAAGTTCAAGTTCTTTTTTGATTTTTTCAAGTTTATCTTTAGCATCTTTAGAAATATTAGGAACTTTACTGACATCTAAATTTTTTAACATATCTCCTTGATTTTTATTTAATTTTGGACTTTTTTCTTGTTTTTTTTCCATTTTTTCACCTTTAGAGTTTTAACTATAATATGGATGGTTAACTTCAAACAATTTATAAATAAAATTGTACTATAAAGATCATTAGTGGGACATTTATGTCAATACTATTCCTAACTTTTCAAGTTTTCTATATAATGTTCGTTCACTAATTTCTAAGAATTTCGCAGATTTTTTTAAATCATATTCAAATTTTTGAAGAGTTTTTGTTATGAATTCTTTTTCAAATAATTCAATAGCTTCTTCATATGGAATATCTTGAAATGTTTCAACAATTACTTGAGAAATATCATTTATACTAGAATATACATTTGCAACTTTTTCTTTTTCTTGTATGTCTACAAGAGTTTCATCGAGTAAATTTTGAACATTATCTTTTAAATATACTGAGGGTTTAATTAAGTCTCTTCTATGAGTGTCAGGATCTAAAGATAATTCATTTATCATTCTATGAAAATGACGTCTATTAAGTTTTGCTCTTTTAGCTGCTGCTGATACATTTCCTAAATTTAAAACTAAAAGGTCATTTAAGTAATTTTTAATAAAATCTTTTTTAGCATCTTTAAATGGTTTAGAAAAATCAATGGAGAATAATAATTTGAATTCAAGATTGTTTGACAATGATCTTAATTCTTTTTCTTCTAAAATAGAATGTTTATCAAGAACATTGTACATTATTGAGGAAAGATTTTTCATAATTAGAGAATAAGTAATTGAAGTTTATATTATTTTTTGAAATATATTTTAGGCGCCGTTCCTCGCGCCCCTCCTGATCCCTCTCAAATCAATATTTGTGGTTTTTGTGATTTTTACATTGATAAGATTTCCTAGTTTGAAATCTCCTTTGAGAATAACAGGTCTATAAGCATAGTTTCGTCCTATCCAAGTATTTTTGATTCCTTTTTCAGTGATGAGAACATCTCCTTCCCATTTTAACCATTTTTTATTTACTTCTAAAGCTAGTTTATGAAATACTTTTGTTATTTTAATTCCTCTATTTTTAACAGTTAATGTAGGAAGTTTTTTCTTTTTCATAGCAAGAGTTCCAGGTCTATACCAAAATCTTGAAATGTTTAAAACATCAGGTTTTATTTTGTTTAATAATTCAATTGTTTTTTCAAAATCTGAGTTCGTTTCATTAGGATATCCTACAATTATGTCTGAAGCAATAGTAACCATAGGATGAACTTTTTTAAATTCCAAAATAATTTTTTTAAATGATTCTACAGTATAATTTCGTTTCATAGCTTTTAGTACATTGTTTGAACCTGATTGAATAGGAATATGTAAAAATTTGTATATTCTAGGATCTTTAAATACTTCAATTAACTCATCTAAATAATCAGGTAAAAAATCGGGATTTCCCATTCCAAGTCTGATTTTAAACTCTCTATTAATTCTTAGAATTTCTTTAAGGAGATTAACAATATTTGTGTTAATATCGTATCCAAAGCAAGCTGTGTCTTGACTAGTTAACCAAATTTCTTTTGCACCATTATTTAAAGAATCTCTAATGTGTTTAACAATGTCTTTTATTGGATATGATTTTAAATATCCTCTAGCAAATTTTGTTTTACAATAATCACATTTACCTAAACAACCTTCATTAATAGGAACAATTTCAACAATTGGGTTAATTCTTTTTTTTGGAATATTAACTCGAACAAGCTCTTTTTTATTGAATAATTGAACAACATCTCCTTTAGAATAATTATCAATAACTTCAACAATTTTATCAACATTATATGTTCCTACAACAGGCATTTCTTTGAATTTTGTTTTATCTTGTTCAGCTTGAGGTACACATCCTGCAACAATAATTGGTTTATTTATTTCTCGAATATCTCTCCAAAGTTTATTTTCAGCTTTTTCTTTAACAGTACAGGAATTTACAATTATTAAATCTGCTTCATCAATGGAATTAACAATAGAATGTTCTTTACTTTCGTTTATGAGTCCAGCCATTATTTCACTATCCGAACTATTAAAACTGCATCCATATGTTTTTATGAATATTTTCATTAAATCAAAGAAAGAATAAATGTTTTTTAAATTATGTGCTTATTAAATCCTTTATGTTTAAATATAAGATATTTTGCTAATGATTTATGCAAGATAATTATCATATAGATGAACTTGTTCTAGTTGAAAATAATTTAGGAAAAAGTGGGACTGAATTATCTAAAGAAGAATCTTTAGTTTATAGAACAGCTAAACACGGTTCACATTTTGCAGTTGTTAAAATGCTTGGTAGTGCAATGATTTGTAAATCTGGTAATTTTTTTCCGTCTCCAGAATCTGTATTTGCGTCAATTGATTCTGCAGTAACTTATTTGAGACAAAATTCTGTTGAAGCTAGGATATTTTTTGATAGAATCATGGAAGCTGAAATTGCTTATGAGAGAACATTAATTTAATTTTTATAACCTAGAATAGAAAGTGTATTGTCTAAATCTAGTGATGGTTTTATTTTATCTGGAATTTCAATAGTTCTAGGTAATACTGCCATAAGTCCCTCATAATGTAACTTTAATGCTCTAGTTTTTGGTCTTCCAGCGATTGATACATGATATTCAAATTCAACATCTTTTAATTGATCTGCAGAAATTTGATTTATTCTTTTATGTGAAGCTTTTTGAGCAGCATCAATCAAAGGTTTGATATATTCATCAATGAAATTTAATTTTTCTATGGCATTATCAACAACACCCATATAAGTTTCATCAAAATCTAAATCATCAAAAAATTGTCTAATGTCTTCAAATTGTCCTTTTGATAAACTATACTGAGTAACAGCATGATCAATGTTTTCTGTACTAAGATCATCGTGATATAAAATCGCAGCATTAGCAATATTTTCAATATCTGGAGAATCAGTATTGGTCAAGTACATAGCATTTACAGCAGCCTCTACTCGCATTTTAGGATCTTTTCTTAAAGAGATATTTGTTTTTTCATTATACTTTGGAGCTAGATTTCTTAATGAGTCAAGTAATCTAAATGCTTCAATCCTTTCTTGAGTGTATGCTTGAACTTCTTCAGGCAATGGACTAATTTTTCTTACAATATTATTTGAATTATTACTTGCACCTTCAACTCTTCCACCAGTTAAATAGTCTATGGAAAGTTCTCTACCAACAATATCGACATAATTACGTTGCCCATCAGCTAATCCCCAGACAGCAACGTCTAATTGACTCGCTAAATCGTCATAAGTATTGTCATTAATTGTTATTTCTAAATCATCTTTTTCAAAATGGATAGTTCTATCAAAAGTACCTTTAACCGCCTAAATTTTACTTCTAATTGATTTTTCTTGAGGATCAAAAATAATAATTGGTGTAACTTTTGGAACTAGGTCTGCCATATTCTTTACTCTGGAGTGAGAAGTAATATTTAAAATTTTACCTATTGATAAATAAAAAAGGTGCGGGTGGCGGGATTTGAATCCGCGACCTCTAGATTTCTTGGTTAAGGTAATGGTCATCGCCTTTCGGCTCATCACTCACAACATATGAGTCTAGCGCTATAACCAAGCTAAGCTACACCCGCATTAGTATAAAAAGAAAAGAATTCTAAATATTTTATAAATCTAATGATTCGGAATTATTGTTTGTATCCAATCATTCGAAGGAATTCTTTACGTTTTATTTGATCTTCTGTTGATTCAATACCCTTAGACTTAAATCCATCAATAACTCCTAAAATGCCTTTTCCTTGCTCATTTTCAGCAATAATTACTGATGTAGGATTAGCAGTTGCACAAAAGATTCTCACTACAACATTTGTGTTTTTTATCGCATTGAGATAATTTAATGGAAATGAATCTTTCATAAATATGATAAATGAATGTCCGCAGGATAGGTTTTCTGCATTTTTTTTAGCTAATTCAATTAATTCGTCATCTGTTCCACTATACCGAATTAAAGCGGGACCTGAGGCTTCACAAAAAGCAAGTCCAAATTTTGATTCAGGAACACTATTAATCATAACTTCATGTAAATCTTCAACAGTCTTAATAAAATGCGACTGACCAAGTATGAAATTCATTTCATCTGGTTTATCAATATCAATAGTTTTTATATCAACCATATAATCACCTAACATAATAATTAATATTAATCTATTTAAGCTTTTTTACTAGTTTTTCTAAATGCATAATTTTGTCTCAAAAACTATCTTTTTTTGTCTCAGTTTGTATTTTTCTCGTCTCAGAATTGTATTTGAGACACCCCTTTATTTCCTATGGAACTATTTGTCTCATTTTAGTCTCATAAATGAAAAATATTGTTTCACTTTTGTCTCAAAAAATTTAAATATCAGTTATGTTTTAGATATTTTTATGCCGGGGGGTGACATTGATAAAATTGCTATTTCAGAAGCTTTTTCTAAGATTAAGAATGATATGTTAAAATTAAATGAAGAAATGTACGAGATGAAACAAGAACAAAAGCGTCTTTTACAGGAGAATTTGAAACTTAAACAAGAAGTAGTATCTAATCAATTATCTAACAATACAAAAGGAAATAACCTTGATCCTATGATTATTTCTCAAATTGTAAAGGAAACTCTTAAACAAACACCAAACAAAAATTCTTTTGTAAAAAAGATCAATAAAAAAAGAAAAAGTATTTTAGTTGCAAGAATAAGAAATCTTGCTTCTCAAAAGAATTTAACAATTCCAGAAATAAAAGATATTGTTGTAGATTCAGAAGGTCTTTGTTCAAAAGCTACGTTTTATAGGTATGTTGACAGATTAAAAATAAAAGGTTTAATTGATATAATGAGAATAAATGAAACAGAAGTACTTGTTTCAATTTAAATAAAAAAAATTAATTAATAATAATCTTCATCAAATCCAAATTCAATATCTATTAAGCTTTTTTGTGGAGCATTTTCTCTATTTTTAATTGCTCTTTTAAAGTAATAGATTTCAAAGACACTTGATTCGCCTAGTTCTTTTAATCCTAAGCTTTTTTCAATTTGAGAGATTATTTCATCTTCATATAATCTATATAGTTCATGCATGACAATGTCAACTTTAATGTTATTGTCATATTTAACAACTAGGAAATTTTTAATTTTTCCATCATTAACTATAAAATACCACTTTTCAACAAATTCTTCTTTATAGACTCTCATTAAAGAAATCTCTGCTGTTTTTTGAATTTCTTTAACTTTGATTTTAGTTTCTTTTTTTAATTTGTCAATAAGTTGGATAGCTTCTTTTTTAGTATCTAGAATATGTTCAGAAATTAAACTTGATGATGCACCATTTACTTTAGTTCTAAAGACTTCCCAACCGTAACTGTTTTTTCTAGCTTCAATTTTAAGTTTATGTTTTTTAAACTGTTTTTCTAAAACTATTAAATCATTGGACTCTGCAATTTTTTTCCAAGCCATTATTTATTTCCCCTCCCACATAAAATGAAATAAGAATATGGTTATCTAATTTAAAGCTTTTTGTTTAAGACCATATTTTTCACTTTTTCTAAATTACTAGTTTCAACTAATTTTACATTATTGATTTTTGCATATTCTTGTAAATCAATATTTTTAGTTAATATTTTATTTTGATATTTTTCATAAATTGTATGAGTTCTTTGATTTGGTCCAATAATTATTGTATCTGATTGACTATTTGAAATAGATAAAATTTTTATTGGTAAACCACCTGTTTTTTGCAAAACTTTGGATTCATCAAAAAAACCTGAAACAATTGAGTTTTTATTATATTCTAAATTTTCTAGAAGAGCAATCATGCCTAAAGTTAATGAAGCTCCTGTACTTTTTCCAGAAATTGATTCAGATTTTAAATCATATGAAATAAAAAAATCACCTTGTTTTTTAGTTACTTCTTTAGATATTATTATTGAATCAAGAATAGAACTAATAGTTGTTTCATTAAATTTAACTCTTGAATCAAGAACTACCATATTATTATTAGATTTTAATAAATTGATTCTAACTCTACCAACAATGCCAGCGTTTTGATTTACAACTGCAACAATAGGAATATCTATATGTTTTTCAAAAAGTGATTCATCATAGTCTCCATAATATATGTTAATTAATTGACTTGAAGACATAGGTATGTCTGAGATAATACTAGGAATTACAATTAGTAACGTAGTAATAAAGACCAAATATGTCTTATAATTCAACAAATCACCCCAAAATTAAGAACTTTACGTTTGATATATAAGATTTTCCAATTTCATATCGATATCTTTTTAAATGCTTATTTTTTCTTCCAGAGAATATGGCAAGATTAAGAAAGTTTGTTTGTTATAGGGGAATAGATAGACCTAACACAAGAAAGTCAAAATATAGAAAAAAATCCTTTGTTAGAGGTGCCCCTGTTTGTAGAATTGTTAAATTTATGATTGGAAACCTTCAAGGTAAATTTGCATACAGAGTTGATCTTTGTACAAAAGAAGTAATGCAGGTTAGAGATAATGCATTAGAATCAGCAAGACTAGCTACAAATAGAACAATGGAAAAAGCTATAGGAAAATCAGGTTTTAGATTACAAATAAGAGTTTATCCACATCACGTTCTAAGAGAACACGCACTTGCATCAGGAGCAGGAGCAGACAGATTTAGTTCAGGTATGGCTCATTCATTTGGAAAACCAGCAGGAAACGCAGCACAATTAAAAAAAGATCAAAAAGTTATGTCAGTTTACGTAAATGAAGCAAATGTTGCTCTTGCAAGAAAAGCATTAAAAAAAGCTAATTATAAATTACCATTTAAAACTAGAGTTCAAGTTGAGAAACTTTAACTTTTTTAATTAATTTTTCAGTAAGTTCTTCTTTATTTAATATTTTATATTTTTTAGAAATCATTTCAATATTTTCTTTTGATGCTATATCAGTTTTACTTAAATATAATAATACTTCTTTATCTTTACTAATTCTTCTTAATAATTTTTCTTGTTCGTTTAAACTATATTCAAACATTGGATCAAATACGTATACAACTAAATTAGCAAGATGTTCAAGAGCTAGATGTGCTTGAGTTTCAATATAATTCATTTTATCTTTTCTATTTAGAGTTCCTGGTGTGTCAATAACTTGAATTTTGAAAAAATTTGTTTTAATATATCCAAAATTTAATTTTTTTGTTGTAAATGCATATGAGTTTACTTCAGGATTTGCATTTGTCATCTCTTTAAGAAGAGTGGATTTTCCAGCGTTAGGAAATCCAAAAATACATACAGTAAACATATTTGTTTTAACTGCAGGATATGACCTCATAGTTTTTCTGCATTCGTCTAAATATAAAAGATTTTTTTTGATTTGGTTAACTACACTAGATACTCTTCCAACATATTCTCGTCTTAACTTATTTATGAACTTCATATCAGAGCATCTACTTAATTTACTTCTATATGTTTTAAACAAAATTCTAATTGTTTTTGTTGCCCATTTAACAGCTCCTAGTGATTTTTTTAAATCTCTATAATCTAGTGTTAATTTTATTAATTCTTGATAGAATTGGTCCAATTGATCAATACTTGGAAATGATTTTTCAATTCGTAGTAAATGTTCATTTAGTACACTTTCAATAACTTCTATTCTAATCATCTCAATTTGTTTAGATTTTTCAAATCGATTTTTTCCTGTAATAGTATTTCTTTTATCATCAGCTTTTTTAGCTGCTTTATTTAATGCAACATCGAGATAAAATTGAGGCTTTTCAACTTTTTTTAAGTCTTGGAAGTTCATAAGAAAAAAGAAAGAAGGAATGGTTTATATAATTATATACTTAAATCCAACTACAAAAATTTATATACGAATTCTTATTAAAATGCATTATGGATTTAATGAGTTTATTTTTGATTTTTATTATTGGTTTTTTTTCTGCAATCATAGGAATTACTGTAGGAAGTTCAGATTTTATTAGAATTCCTTTATTAGTAATGTTGGGATTGCCACCAAAAGTTGCTGTAGCCTCAAATAAAGTAGGTGCAATTTTAAAAAATATAGTTGGAATTTATAAATATGGCAAAACTAAACATATTAATTCTAAGCTTGGATTTTTACTTGTGATTTTTGAATTTATTGGTGCAATTATTGGAGCAAAAATATTATTAAATATTAATGATTCTATTATTGGAAAAGTTGTAGCAATTGCACTCTTTATTGTTGTTATTTTAACTCTCCTAAAGAAAAATCTAGGGGTAAAGAAAAAAGAGAAAATTTCAAAAAAAAAGTTGCTGATAGGTGTAATATTATTTTTTCTATTATCAATATTTAAAGGTGCAATAGGTGGAACAGGGATCTTTCAAACATATATTTTGGCGACTTTATTTGGTTTAACATTTTTGGAGTGTGCAGGAACTCGTAGAATTCCAAATTTAATAAGTGCATTAACATCTGTTTTCATTTTTTCATTTCATAAAATTATTAACTGGGAAGTTGGTATAGTTCTTTTAATTAGTGAGGGACTTGGAGCTTATGTGGGTGCAACACTCGCACTCAAAAAAGGAAACAAATTTGTTAGAAGATTGTTTATTACAGTTGGAATTATATTAAGTATAGTTGTTTTATATAATTCCTTTATTTAAAGCAAAATAACTTTTAAATAGATTAAATTAAATTAACTGTACTATGAAACTCTATATAATCACAGGTAATAAACATAAAGTGGCAGAAGCAAAATCTGTTTTTTCAAAGTTCAATATTGAAATAGAACAAATTAATGACGAAAAACAAGAACCTAAAGATAATACAATTCAAGAAATATCTGAGCTTAACGCAAAGTTTTTTTTTGAAAAATACAATAAACCTGTAATTGTTGATGATACAGGAGTATTTTTTAATGCATATAAAGAGTTTCCAGGTAACCATCCTAAATTAATGTTTAATTTGCTTGGATATAAGGGACTTTTAAAACTTGTTGAAAATGAAGATAGATCAGCTCAATTTAGGACTGCAGTAACCTATTATGATGGTGAAACCTTTTTTTCAGCAATAGGAGAACTGGATTGTATGATTGACACAAAAATACATGATTTAGATGTTGATGTATTACCTTATGAAAGAATTTTTTTAGTTGACGGAAGACCTTTGTCAAAATTTTCTCGAGAAGATAAAAATAAAATTTCTCATAGGGCTAAGGCGTTTATGGAAATAGCTAAGAAAATACAACAGGAGCAACAGCATTAAGAATTGCAGTTAGTAGTGGAAGATATAGTAAAATATTTGTTAGAAGTTGTGAAGCTTGATGAGTTAATCTTTCTATTGGATCTGCACCAAGTATTCCGTACCAAAAATAAGCAATAACAGTTCTAAGAATAATAGTTATAACAAAAGCTGTAGAGAAACTTACACCAATTGTTTTAAAAACACCTACAAGCACAGCACATAGGCCAGCTAGAACTGGAACTGAAAGATAAGTAGCTTTGATAAAACTGTTCATAAGATAGCAAGTAAGTCCGACAATAAGTCCATAAAAAAAACCAATTGTAGGACCATATAGATAACCAATTAAACAAGCCATACCAGTATTAGTTTCTAGAGATATATGCGGAACCATTTTACTGTATCTAACAGAAAGGTAAGTGACAGGAACAAAAACAATCATTAAAATAATTCCAGCTAAATATTCAAACCATGCAAATGAAACAATGAGGAAAATAAGAGCAATTAGAACATATTTGATGTTGAAAAATTTTTTAATGTTCTTTTTAGAGTCCATTAAAACTATATGAATAATTTCTGTTTTTTTAAAGGTATCGTGTCTTTACATAGTAGAAAAATTTAAAAACTCCAGTTAAAGTAGTATTACACAGAGGTGAACTTATGAAAAAAGGATCATTAAATCTTTCTATTAATGCAATTGTAGTTTTAATCATGGCTGTAGCCTTACTCGGTTTAGGTCTTGGATTTTTAAGAAACATGTTTTCAAATTTAGAAGGACAAATAGGAGATATTAGTAAGGACACTGAACAAAGGATGGTTCAGGGATTAGAAGATAGTAATGAGAGACTCGCTCTAGACAAAACTAAGTTTGAAATAAAACAAGGTAAGACAGGAGAAACTTATTTAGGTCTTAGAAATGAATTGTCTGGAAAATTTACTTATGTAGTTGATGGTTCAGGAACTATTGATGCGAATACTAATCCAGGAGACTGGAAAGAAGATGACTCAGTAATAACTTGTTATAGTGCATTTGATCCTGAAGCAGATTTAACAGGTAAAAATGAAGAAGGATCACCTATTTATTTTACAGCTATTGCAAAAAGATCTTTAAAAGAAGGAGATAGTTATGTAGGAAAAATGCTTATTAAAGTTAATGGAAAAGCACCGGAAGGAACTTATGATTGTGCAATTGTACTTGAAGACCCAAGTGATCCTGGAGAAGAATATGATAGGATTGACTTTGAAGTAACTATAACTGAGGGATAAGAAAAATGGCTAAAATGAAAAAAAGGTTAACTCAATCAGAAGAATTTGAGATTCTAAAATTAGTTTTAGACAAATTTTTATGGATGGGTTTTGGTATTATGGCTTATGGTTTTTATATTTTGCTAACAGGCAACACAACATCATTTGTAAGAGGAATTTCCTTTATGTTTGGGGGTTCTGTTGTACTTATGCTATTTATGTTTCTGTTATTAAAGGAATATGAAATCATAAAATGAAACGAAAAGCAGCTATAGAGCTTTCAATGAATTTTTTAGTTGGATTAATCATTGGAATTGCTCTTTTTTCTTTTGGTATTTATTTTTTAGGTCAAATTCTTAATACTGATTTAGAATATATAATGCCAGATCATTATGAAGAGGAAGCACAAAAATGTGTTAGCAGAGGAAATAGTGTTTGTGTTGTAGAAAAAAGACAAGAAATCAGAGTTAAAAAATATGGTGGGTTTGGTCTTGTTATAAATAATATTTTAGGTAGAGAAGCAGATTTTAAACCTAGAGTAGAATTTAGTTTAGGAGTTCCAGATGATAAAGATCTTGAGGAAATAGATGAGGTTGAAGGAATTTGGACACATGAGCAAGTAAGAACAATAACTTTAGAAAATAACGATCATGTTTTAGAAAGCTTAGATTTTACAGTTCCAGCAGGTACAAAGAGAGGAGATTATTATTTCAATGTTTTTGTTTGTTATGATGGTGATGAATCTTCTGAATTTTGTCCATCAGGATTTAAATCATTATATGGTGCAGTACAACAAATAACAATCAATGTACCTTAATTATTTTTTTCTAACATTTGATTATTTTTATAAATGAGCTTGGATCTAATGATGCTCCTCCAGGTAAACATCCGTTAATGTCTTTCATACTTAGAATTTCATTTGCATTATTTGGATTAACAGATCCACCATAAATTATTATTAAATTAGAAGCAATTTCAGCATTATACAAATCATTAATTAATTGTCTAATAAACTCATGTACTTCTTGAGCTTGCTTTGATGTTGCAGTATTTCCAGTGCCTATGGCCCATACAGGTTCATAAGCAATAATTACATTTTTTATATTTTCGTGATTTAATCCATTTAAACCTTCACGAAGTTGAGTTTCAATTGTAGATTTGGTTTCATTATTGTTTCTTTGATCAAGTGTTTCACCAATACAAAAAATTATTTTTAGATCATGCTTAAGAGCTGCACGAATTTTTTTATTTATGATTTCATTAGTTTCATTAAAATATTTTCTTCTTTCAGAATGTCCAATAATAACATATTTTGCAAAATCTTTGATCATTGCAGGTGAAATTTCACCAGTATATGCTCCTTTCTCCTCATAAAACATGTTTTGAGCACAAACATCAATTTTTGAACCATTTAATGATTTTGAAACAGATTCTAATAATGTAAAAGGAACAGCTAAAACAATTTTGGTGTCTTTAATATCTTTTGAAAATAATTTTAAATCTTCGATATAATTAATAGCTTCTTCTCTATTTTTGTTCATTTTCCAGTTTCCAACAATAAAGTTATTCATTTATCATTCACCTTTTTGATTATAAAATATAAACCAATAAAAAACATTAATAAATTAACAATTTGGGTAAGTGTTAATCCAAATAATATTCTAGACATGTCTGTTCTATAAAAATCAGTAATAAATCTTAAAAAACCATATCCAGTTATAAAAGTCCAAGTCCTAATTCCTATTTTTTTGGTATGTTTACCTAGAAGTATTAAAATTCCAAATAATAAAAATTGGGTAAATGCTTGATATATTTGTGCAGGATGTCGGCATAAATCATCTACTCTAACAAATTTAACACACCAAGAAACATTTGTTACAAAACCTAAATGTTCAGAATTTATGAAATTTGCAATTCTACCAAATGCTATCGTTAAGGCCATAGGAGCTGCTACAATATCTGTAAGTTTAATCACACTAATTTTATATTTTTTGCAGTAATAGTAAATATAAACAAGAGCAAAAGCTAATCCTCCTTGATAGGCTAATCCACCGTTCCAAATAGCTATAATTTGAGCTGGGTTTTTTGAATAATATCCCCATTCAATAATTGTATTAAATATTCTAGCACCAATAATTCCTAGAATCATACTCCAGACAACGAGATCTGAGACTCTATCATTTGTGAGATTTTTAATTTTCTTTTTTTTAGAAACTTGCATTAAAATATGATTAATTAATAAAAAACCTAAGGCGTAAACCATACCATAAAAACGTATAGATAAAGGACCTACAGTAATAATGTCTGGATTAATGTTATTAATAAACATAGTTTAGTTAAAAGCTGACAAATATTTAATAGTTTTGTATAATCACTTTGAAAGCAAATTATCCATATCTCTTCCAAATTTACTAAACCACATTACTATTTTTTGTATAAAAGAAGGTTCTTTTATAGGTAGATTTTTTTCAAAACGTTCAATATATTCATTATTTTTATTATCGTAATAAACAACTTTAATTGCAAAATTATTGTTTTCTATATTGAGCATTGATTTATCGAGTTCAATTGTAAATCTTTGAGTTGCATCAATTTCATCAATATTCCAATTTGTAATTCTATCATTAAAATAAAAACTAACCACAGCATTTTTTGGTTTTGCAATAGATGTTTTTGAAACTTGGAAATCAACTTTAAATTCAGGACCAAATTCTAAAATATCTGGATAAACAACATCTAAAATATTTAATTTGGGTTTATCTTCAACAATCACTCTTAATTGATTTGTTTTAGTAACTTCTGAGTTTTTAGCACTAATTATTATCTCAGATTCACCAATAATGGAGATTACGGGTGTAAATGAAATATTTTTTGTTTGAGAAATTCCTAAATTTATTTTTTCACAATTTTTTTCTAAACATACTTTAAGATTTTCAAGTATTACATTTCCATTATTTTTAACAAGACAAGAGACGCCAAAACTTTCATTATAAAATACTGAAGAGGGATAAATACAATTAAGATCAATATTTCTAGAATATTTTTTTACTTTTTGCTCTTCAATATTAGTTAGAATTTGCCAAATTTGACCAAATGTATATGTAACTCCTTTTTCTTTAGATTTAAAAGAACTTTCTTTAGAATAACCAAATGAATCAAAAACTTCTATTGGGAATGTGTATATGTAATTCTTTTTTAAATCATCAACTTCAACTATATAGTAAACAGATTTTTCCTCTTTAGGACCTAAAAGAAGATATTTTACTCTTGAATCATGTAACTTAACTTCAATAGCTTTACTTAAAATTAATTCAGTTGATATATAATAATTTTTAAGGTTTTTAACTTTCACTTCAATTAAATTAAAAGAATCTAATGATACTTCACTACTTAAAGGAATAATTTCTATTTCGACGAACTTGTTTAATTTGTTTCCATAGTCAACAATTTTTACATCTAAATTTGTTGGACCTGCATTTAATTCAACATTATGAGCTTGCCATTCAAATCTAGTACTTGATTTGTCAGAATCAATTGAATCTCTAAGTTTTATATGGGTGGCATCAGTATATCCAAATTGACCATATGTAGGATCAAAACTAACCCAACCATGTTCAGGAAAATAAACCTCTGCCCAACCATGTAGGCCCCATTCACTTTCAAATAAATCTGAATTAGTATAAGAAATTCCAGATACAAATCTTGCAGGAATTCCTAAGGATCTACAAAATGAAATAAATAAATTGGTTATTTCATCACAAACACCATATCTGTTTTGCAAAACCCATGAAGAAGGCTCACTAGCCTCAGCAGTTAATGTTGTTAAATTATATTCAATATTATTAAGAGTCCACTCTGCCAAATTAAAAACAACTTGATACAAATCATCTTCTCCTGTTGCTAGTTCAGAAGCTTTAGCAATAATATCATTATTAACATCAATATTTTTTGTATTTTCTAAATAGTAAGCATATTTTGAATCTAAATTTTTTATTGGAAAATCAATTTTTTTAGATATAACAGGAAAATTATTATTTGTTTTAACTATTGAATTTAATTCATAATTATATGTGCCAAGTTTATCCTCAGCCCACATTAATTCTAAATAATCATCTTTATTTGCAAAACTTGGAGTTGTAGTTAAAGATAATACTTCTTGATTTCTACCATTTTGTGGATATAAATATAATTTTGTTTTTAGATAGTCAACACTACTACTAGAATCTCCTGTTAATTCAAGATGTGAAGATATTGTTAAATCTAAATTGAGGTTTTTATAATTAAAAATAGAATCCTCTGCATATACACTAAAACACATTAAAATTAAAAGTAAAATAAAGGTTTTTTTCATATATGAAATTCTAAGTTTAATCCTATATAATATTTTCTTTTTCCGTAAATTATTTATATTACTTAACATTTAAGAATAGTAACAAATAATCGTTACTAGTAAATGGGAGGGGATTGAATGAATAAAAATATACTACTGCTTTCTATTGTCATAATGATATTAGCAACAGCTTGTACTGAATACCAATATGAGCCTTTTGAACCAACAGGTGAAGTTGTTACAGATGTTGAAAATGTTGAAGTTGATATGGGAGAAGTAGCAGAATCAATATCTGATTCAGATGAAATAGATGAAGTTGGAGACGTTCTTGAAGACGTTGAAGATGAAGAATTGGACATGGACGTTGAAGAAGACATGGAGAAGTCTGAAGAAGAAGTAGAAGAAGTTGAAGAAGTAGAATTAAGTCCAGAAACACCAATTATTGAAGTGTTTGAAGGAGACTTAGTTGATTTAAAACCATATGTTATGGATCCAGATGGAGATGAAGTTGCTTTAGGATACACAGCACCATTTGATGAAAATGGTATGTGGCAAACATCTTTAGGAGATGCAGGCTATTACTCTGTAATTGTCACAGCAACAGATAATAAAGAATCATTTGTTACTAAAAATATGGTTGTAACTGTTTACGTTAAAAACAAACCTCCTGTTATTAATATTGGGGAAAGTCTAGAATTTGATGAAGGAGATTTAATTAAATTAAATCCAGATATTTATGATGAAGATGAAGATGAAGTAGTTGTCATATATTCAGGATGGATGACAGGAAGAGCATATCAAACAACTTATGACGATGCTGGAACTTATGTTGTCACAATTAGAGCAGATGATGGTAAAGAAATCATTTCAAAAGATGTAACAATTGTTGTTAATGATTTTAATAGAGTTCCTCTATTTGAAGTTTTAAGTGGAGCAAAAGTTACAGGTATTGAAGGAGACTTAATCAAAGTTGAAGTCATGGCTGAGGATCCAGATGGAGACGAGATAGTCTTTATGTTTGGTGAACCTCTTGATGAAAATGGAGAATGGCAAACAAGTAAAGGAGATGCAGGAGTCTATGAAACCAAAGTTGTTGCTACTGATGGAGAAAATGAAGTTGTCAATGAAGTGTTAATTGAGTTAATGAAGATGAATGAACCACCAGTAATTAAATCAATCACAATGACGCCAAAAGAAATTGTCTTAAAAAAACCAGGAGATAAAGTTGATGTATCTATTGAAGTAGTTGCATCTGATCCAGATGGAGATGATCTAGAAATTACATATAGTGGTTTTATGGAATCATCAAAGAAAACAGTTACTTATGGTGAAAAAGGTGGAATGAAAGTCGTTACAGTCACAGTTAGTGATGGTAAAGATGTAGTCACTCAAGACATTAAAATTAACATGAACAATTGGCCATGTTTTGATTGCCAATAATTTTTTTTTCTTTATTTTTATATTTATTAAAATATGTCAAAATCAACTGAGTATGAAGTTAAGAAAACACCTGAATTAACTCATATAAGAGATAAAATTTCTAAAATCTTTCCAAAACTTTATGCAGGGGATAAAGGTGAAAGATTTGCTGCTGCTGAATCTGTTAAAGCAAAAAAATGGTGGTTAAAATTAGTTTCTCATGGACTGAAAAATTTTTGGAAGACAAAATATGATTTTTCAGTAACAAATATTCAACCTAGATATTCTTTAAATGGTTTAGTTAACAAGGATAATAAAATTCCTAGGTCAGGTCCATTGATTTATGTTTCTTATCATGGGAGTACTTATGATCCTTTTATGATGGGTCCTCATGTTTTTTTGTCTAATAACATGAATACAATAACTTTTGCAAGAGAAGATATGCTTTTACCAGAATATTATACTTATCTACAAAGAAAATCATTTGAAGAAAAACATGAAAGATTGGAGACAGAACCAACAGGCTTGGAACTTCAGCTACAACAAAAGAGTGAGGCTAAAAGATATGCAATACCTTTTAATTGGTTATTTAGATCTTGCGGAGCAGTTCCAATAACTAGGGCTAAGGAAAGAAGAATAGATGACTTAGTTGATGAAGTGGAAATTAGAAATGCCTTAAGCGGTGTTGTTTTTGGTGATGAACCAAAAACAAGGGAAATATCATTAGTAGATGTTATTAAACTTAAAGAACAAGTTGTTCAAGAAAAAGGAGGAAAATTAGTTGCACCTATTTTGAATGTTGTTGAACGATTACAATCATGGCATTCAAGAAATAAAAGTCATCAGATGCAACCAATGGTTGATTCTTTAAAAAGAAATGAAGCGGTTTTAATTTTTCCTCAGGGAGGAAGAGATAGGGGTTTAGGATTAGATCAAATAGACATGGGAGGTTTAGACCAAATAACTTCAATTGAAGGAGTTACACCTCAATTAGTACCCTTATTTGTTGCTTTTGATGATATTGGATTAAATTACATTGGACAAAAAAAGAAAGTAATAATTAATGCAGGAGATTCATATTATAGGGATAGATCAAAATCAAAATTTTTTCTAGAAAAAGATACTTTGGCTGCGATGCAAGGAGCATATGTGGCGGGATTTGATGATATATTTGGAAGAATGATGATTAATTGGGCAGATTCATATGGACAGCGAAGAAAAAGTTATTCAGCAACAGAAATTGCAGAATCATTTTATGATGCAGTTATTTATTTACGTGATCCTCAAACAGGTGTAGGTGTAGAAAAATCAATACAAGAAGTAGATATTGATTCAAATGTAGTTGGAGAAACAATTAATCAAGTTGTTGATGGAATTAAAGATCCTTTAAATTGGGAAGACTTTGAGTTTAGTGCATTTAAGCAATTAATTGGAGATTTGGAAATAGGGGATATTGAAAAACGAATGGTTGGGGCATTGGCATATATGGAGAAAAAGGAATATTTAGAAAGAGATGGTGAAAATAGGTATAGTGTAGGTGATAGACTTAGAACGAAACCAGAAAGAGGACGATCTTATGAAACTGAAAATAAAATTAGACAAAGATCAAATAGATTTACAACACATATCAAAGGAGAATATGATATTAATATTGATAGAATTAATATTTCTTAAATAGTATTATCATTTAAATATAAGGTAGGGTTTCTCAAAAAAATGTTAAATCAAGAACCTATTGAAGAATTAAGTTATCTTGAGGAATCCATTCAAAGAATAAGAGAGAATCCAGATCAAAAAGTTAGTTTGAGAAAAAAATTAGCAGCGGGAGCTGTATCATTAGGGCTAAAATTATTTTATAATATTAGTGTGAATGGTTTAGAAAATTTAGATGGTGTTTCAAAAGACGATGCACAAGTAATAGCTTGGAATCATTTATCTATAATTGACCCTTTTATTGGATTATCTTATATTCTTAAAGCAACAGGTCAAGAAATCCATCCTATAGCAAAACAAGAAGCTTGGGAGGAAGAAGGAATTATGGGCAAAATTAATAGATTGGGACTTGATTTAGGTCCTTCAATTCCTATTAATCGGAATGAGCCTTTAAAAACTTTAAAACGAGTTAAAAAACTTTTGCAAGGTGAAGCTGCAAAACCTAAAGTAGAGCCTCCAACTCCTGAAATTTCTCCTGTACCTGCTTGGATTGCTATTGCACCGGAAGGTACAAGATCTTATAGTGGAGCATTACTTGATTTTGAGCCAGCAGGTGTTGGGTTACTTTTAAATTCAGATGCAAAAAAAGTAATTCCAGTAAATATCAATTATTCACTTTCAAAACAACAAATATTAAAAATTAGAAGATTAAATTGGCAAAGAAAAAGAGCATATGTTAATATTGGTGAAGTTTATGAGCCAAACAGAGAAAAGAGAGGGAGAGTAGATCAAAATGAAGTTGCTCAAGATTTGTACGGGATTCTAGGTAAATTAACAACAATTACTGTTGATCATGTAGTTGCTTGTATGCTTGGACAAATAGCTGAGAGTGGAAATGGATTAAAAATAGATCGTATTTATGATCGTTCACTAGATATTTTTCGAGCACTTACTGAACAAGGTTACAATGTTCAATCAGGAGTTTTTGATGAGAAAAAAAGAAAAAAATATATCGAAGCAACTTTAAAACTCTTTTATGAGAATGGAATGATTGATGAAAGGAACTGCAATCATGAAAAAATATTAACACCATTTCGAACATATATGTTGGATCCAAGATTAAATGGAATTCGTAGTGTAAATTTAAAATTAGAGGGGGAAGAAGTTGATGATTTACATTCTTCTATGTCAGATGAAGACAAAGCAGTAGGTAAAGGGTTTAAAGAATATAATCCAGTAGGCTATCTTAGAAACAATGCTGGAAAAGAAGTGGAAGCGATAGTAAAAAAACATATGGGAAGTTAATTCTAGATATTATAGACTACTTTTAAGTAGTTATATTTAAATAATAAAGGTTTTTACAGAGTAAAAGGTATAGCTTTAGCTATTTAATTTAAGATGAGAACGCCCGTAATATATGCTGAAAAATTAGGAAGAGAACAAATAAATATTTTTGAAAAGTTATTCCAACATTATGAAACAGATTCCTTTAAACATGTTACAATTTCCAATATTTTTTCTGAAGTTATTTCAAGATTATCTGATGAGGCAAACAAAGTCCCACCTAATTTGGGAGATGAGGCACTTGAACATTTACCTGAAAGACCTGATATGGTTTCACCAAGAGCAGAAGCAGCGTTATCTATGCTTAATAATATGGCAGAACATTATAAAGATAAACCTGAATTAGTTCTCGATGATATATTTAAAGGCTATTTACAAAATTTTGCATTTGCTGTTTTAAATGCAGCAGTAGTATATAATCCTTGGATTGGTAATAAGTCTTTAATTCTTACACCTCCTACACACACACTTTATTCATCTACTCATTTAATTAGACCAGAAAAAAATGGAATTGAGAGAATAATTGCAGATTTTCAACAGCGACAAAAAGTAAAAGAATCACAAGCTAGGATGAGGGCAATAAAAAAGGATATTGATTTACTTGGTGCAACTACGAATATTATGGCAAAAATTGGGTATCATGAAACTGAACAAATATTGATGGATTATGATGATGGAGGTTTACATGATCTTCTTACAAATACAAAAGAGTCTTTAGATGGAACACCTAAAGCTATGGTAATTATGGGTCCAGGTGCAAATAAACAGAAAGTTCAAACTCAAATTGAATCATTTAGAAGTGCGTATGGTGAATTACCAACTCATTTGACATTTTTAGAAAAAAGTATTCCAGCATTGAATGAAATAATTGGATTTGTTGAATCTACTTATAATAATAAAATTAAAAAGATTAGGGTAAAGGGAATACCAAAAACTTTTGAACATGTAAGAAAAAGCAGTAGAAATATATTGTTTGAAGAAGATATAGCACCTGAAAAAACCGTTGTATTTTTAGATGGAAATCAAGCATGGAATGTAGGATATGATCCAACATATTTTTTAAGAACTGCGCCAGAAGGTCTATTAATTTTAACATCTTTTATGTTGCCAGATTCTGATTATCAAAGTTTAATGGATCAGAATCCAGTTATGACTAGTTTAATGAAAGAAGTAAGTAATGAATATGCTTGTGAAGATGTAGATCATTTGGCTCGTTATATGTTAGCAACAGCTTATGTAAATGGAAAAGCAGCAATTGAATCACCTTTAATTGGGTCTGAACCAGATTTTGGTGTTCAATTATATGAATCTGAAACTGTAGTTGGATCTTATATTCCTTCAATTGAATCAATGTATCCATTAAATGGTTTAGGTGAAGGGATGGCTCAGCATATTGCATCGTTACTAGGTGAACCTAAATTAATGCCACAAGTTGAAGGTCAACAAATAGAGTTAGGTAATATTAGATCATTAAGATTTACTCCAAAAACTTTAACTGAAGTTCTTGTTTATTATGGTTTAGATGTTTCAGAGGAAAATTCTATTCATGAAACACCTAAATGGGAAGATTCAAAAGTAACGATTTCATCTATACCTAATTATAAAGGATTAACTATCCCAAAAGGAACTCAGATAGTAGAATATCCAGATTTTATTACAATGTTATAATTTTTTTTATTCAGGAATATAATTGGTAAAAGGTTGACTATAGATAAATACATCATCATAATCTCTAATTAATTGAGGAAAAGTGATACTTAGGGTTCTCATAAATTTATAGAGTTCAACACTTCCACTAACAACTAATTCAAATTCTAAATAAGCTCTTCCAAGAGGAATTGTGACATAAATTACCTCTTTAAGTTGAGAAATAAAAGTAATTAACATGTTTATTTTTTCTTGAGTAATGTTTTGTAAATAAAGATAAATTTTATGATGTTCTAGATTTAAAACTGAAGTGTTAATATTGATTCCATAATTTAAAATAACTTTTTCATCTTCTAATTTTTGAATTTTATTTGAAATTGTTTTTATTGCCATTTTTAGTTTAGTACTTAAATTAATTAGAGATATTTTAGGGTTTTTCATTAGTTCATATAGTACTGCTTTTTCACTTTCATCTAACTCGATAACTTCTTTGTTTTTACCTACTATAAGAGGATTTCTATCATTTACATCATGTAAATATGTATGATTAAAATGAAATATTTTTAAAGCAAAACTTACGTCGTGTTCTTTAAAATAATTTGAGTATTTTATTAAAAAATCATAATATGAAGTTTCAAGAATATTGATGTTTTTTGTAATATAAACAAATCCTAAATCAAAATCGCCAACACCTATACCCATCCATGCAACATTTTTATCTTTTCGAAGTGTGTCGACCATTTGTTTTTGAATTTCTTCACTAACATTGTTATATCTAAAAAAAATTCTTAAAAACATATAACCAAGTCTCACAAAATCAATTACAGTGACATAATGATGGATAATTCCTTTTTGTTCTAATTGTTTAATTCTATAAGCAACTACTTCTCGAGATAAACCTACTTTTTTTGCAAGTGATGATAAAGGTTGTCTGGAATTAGATTCTAACTGATAAAGTATCTTTTTATCCTTGATATCCAAAGAAGGTATATTCATATTTTTATGAAAGAAGTTAATTATATTTAAATTTTGCCTTTTTTGTAAAATTCTATTAGGGATAATGTCATTTTTAGTTTAAAAAGTCTTATTATTAATTATTTTTTTTATAAAAAATAACATTGTGGTAATTATATGTTATATAATGTAAAAAAAAACAAAACAAGTTTTATATAATACTAATTACATCTATTTTATTATAATTAAATAGAATAAAATCTGAAAAAAAACAAGAAAAATGATATCCAAAGGCTATGTAAACGGAAACATGTATTCAATTAGGTCTGACGATGATGATGATGATTTTTTTGATATGTTTTCAAAAAAATAAATAGTGAAAAATAATGAAGGCTGCTAAAATGAGAAAACCACACTGTCCAAATTGTAAATGTGCTCAATGTCAAATGCATAATGAGTTTTACTGTTACACTTGTATTAGTTGTGGAACTGTATTTGGTTATTTTTAAATAAAAAATTACCTACGTTTTTTTTAGGATGCCTTATTCTCTTCCGGAAACTTTATAATTAAGATTTATTTGTTAACTATGAAGAGATATGGATTTAGGGCTTAGTTATGATGATGTTCTTCTTGTTCCTAAACGTTCCTCTATAAAATCTAGAAAAGATGTTTCAACAACTTCTAACCTAACTAAAAAAATTAAGATACATGTTCCTATAATTAGTGCTAATATGGATACAGTAACAGAGTCAGAAATGGCAATAAGCATGGCTGAACTTGGAGGAGTAGGAATTATTCATAGGTTTAATACAATTGAAGAACAAGTAGATGAAGTAAAAAAAGTTAAAAGATATAGAAATGCAATTATTGAAAATCCATTAACAGTTCCTATTGATTTGCCTATAACTGATTTGATTCATTTAGGAGCAAAACATAAATTTTCAAGTTTTTTAGTTGTTGATTTCAATAAAAAATTAGTTGGTATAGTCACTTCTAGAGATGTTAGATTTAAACAACCAGGTTCTTTAATTGTTAGAGATGTTATGACACCTAAGGATAAATTAATAGTTGGTATGTCTAGTGTTAGTGTAAACAAAGCTAAAAAAGTAATGGTTAATCATAAGATTGAGAAACTTCCTATAATTAATGATGATTGGACTGTAGCAGGTTTAATTACAAGTAAAGATATTTTTAAAAAAGCTTTGCATCCATTTTCAACTTTAGATTCTAAAGAAAGATTAATGGTTGGGGCAGCTATTGGAGTTAAGTTAACTGAAATTAAAAGAGCAAAAGAATTAATTGATGCAGGTGTTGATTTTTTGGTTATTGATATTGCTCATGGTCATTCAGATCATGAAATAGAATTATTAAAAAAAATTAAAAAAGAATTTCCAAAAATTGAAGTTATTGCAGGTAATGTGTGCACTCCTGAAGGTACAAGAGATTTAATTAAAGCAGGAGCAGATTGTGTAAAAGTGGGAGTGGGACCTGGATCTACTTGTGTAACAAGACTAGTTTCAGGTGCAGGTTATCCACAAATTTCAGCCATTATTAATTGTGCAAAAGTTGCGGACAAATTAAATGTACCAATAATTGCTGATGGAGGAATTAAACTTTCGGGAGATATAACAAAAGCAATTGCAGCAGGAGCTTCAACAGTAATGCTTGGAAGTATGCTTGCAGGAACAGAAGAAGCACCAGGAAAAACATTAATTAAAAATGGGAAAAAGATTAAAATTTATAGGGGAATGGCATCATTTGGAGCAAAATTAGGAAAAGATTCAAAAAATTCAGTAGAAGATAATATTTCTGAATATGTACCTGAAGGAGTTGAAGCTACAGTTCCTTACAAAGGGAATGTTGAAGAAATAATTCATCAATTAGTTGGTGGACTTAGATCTGGAATGAGTTATGTAGGAGCTAAAAATATTAATGAAATTAGAGGCAAATGTGAGTTTGTACAAATTACGGCAGGCGGCCTTAGAGAAAGTCATCCTCATGATATAAATACTGTGTGATTTATAGTCTATTACACCAAAAAATATATAAAGGACATCTTCAATTATTATATTAAGCACAAAGACTAGGGGTTTTTTAATCTTGGGTGGAACATTCGTTTAAGTTCCATTCAACATTTTATTTCTAAATTTTATCGAAAATTATTAATATCTTTATATCATATACTAACTAGAATGAAGAGAAAAAATATTATTCCATATGAACCTGTTGGGCAAATTATGGAAGAATCTGGAGCTATTAGAGTGTCAAATGAAGCAAAAGTGATTCTTGCTAATCATTTAGAAGAATACGCATTAAAATTAGGTGCTTTAGCTGCAAAATATGCTAAACATGCAAAAAGAACAACAATTCTTGATAAAGATATTAAATTAGCTTATAAGAATCTTGAGTAGTATTCTCTATAAATAATAGCTAAAATTTATAAATCACTCTCTTTTTCTCTGCATAAGGTGAAGTACAAATGGTAGATCAACCAAGTTCAAAATTTATTAAAGTTCGATGTCCTAAATGTAAAAATGAGCAAGTCATTTTTGGAAAAGCAGCAATGACAATTAAATGTCTTGTTTGTGGAAAAGAAATAGCAGAATCTTCTGGTGGAAAAATTAAAGTTAAAGCTAGAATCCTTGAGGTTTTGGAATAAATGTTTTATAAAAAAACAGGATTACCTGAAGAATCTGAATTAGTTATGTGTACTATAACAAAGATTCATTATTCTACTGTTTTTGCTACATTAGACGATTACAACAAGTCTGGAATGATTCATATTTCTGAAATAGCAGCTGGACGTATAAGAAACATTAGAGATTATGTTAAAGAAAATAAAAAAGTTGTATGCAAAGTTCTTAGAATTGATCAAGTTAAAGGTCATATAGATTTATCTTTAAGAAGGGTATCAGATGGTCAAAGAAGAAAAACAGTTAATGCATTAAAACTTGAACAAAAAGCTGAAGCAATTATTAGCTATGTAGCTAAACAAAATAAAATAGATCCAAAAGTGGTTTATGATGAGGCAGCTCCTAAAATTTTTGCAGATTACAAATATTTTCATCATGCATTTGAAGATGCTGTTGCAGATTTATTAGATCTAAATAATATTTTTGATAAAAAGTATGCTTCTCAAATTAAAGAGCTTGTTGATCAAAGATTTAAACCAAGAATTGTTGAAGTAACAGGAGTTCTTGAACTTTCAAGTTATGAAGGTAATGGACTTGAAATTGTTCAAAAATGTCTTGATAAAGTAGTATCGGATAGAGTTGATATTAAATATCTAGGTGGCGGAAAATATAAAGTAACAATTGAAGCTCCAGAATATAAAGAAGCTGAAAAATTACTTAAAGAAGCAATTGATAGTGCAACTGATTTCATGGATAAGAACAAAGGTACTATTAAGTTTAATAGAAAGTAAAATGAGACATATTCTTAAATGCCAAAAATGTGGCGGTTATTCTTTAAAAGATAAATGTAAATGTGGATGTAAATCTATTATGGTTAAGCCTCCCAAATATTCTCCTGAAGATAAATACGCTAGTTATAGAAGACAAGCAAAAGAAGAACAGTGGAAAAAAGCTGATTTGATTTAATTTAATTCTCTTAAAATTTATATGTTTCGTACTCAATTTGTGGTGTCAGAACATTTAAATATTAATTTTATTGAGGATAACATGAATGATTTTTTATGGGGGAGATTAAATAATGAACTTAATAGATAGATTAAATTCTTTAGAAAGAAAATTTGATATTGATGTTGTTAGAGACGAAGTTTCGACTTTTTTATCACAGCAAACATCTGGCAGAGAAGATGAATATGTTAGAGAACTAATGGTTTCTCAAATTGATAATTTAAAAACATATCATATAACTGGAGAATTTGATAGATTATTACATGATGATGAGAAAAAAAAAGAGATTAGAACAGTCCAAGATGCTTTTTCTCTTGCCTATGTAACAAATGTTTTTCAAGACACAATTGGAATAACTCCTCATTTTCATGGACCTGGAGTACAATTTTACGATATTTTTGATTTGACTAGGAAGGATTGGGGTACAAGAAGCATAAAAAACGCATTAAAATTTATGCTTGATACTGCAGGTTTAGATTTAGAAGGTAAAAAAGTAGTTGGACTTGATGCTAGGGGTTTTATCCCCTCAACTTTAATAGCAGATGCGTATGAGATAGGTCAAATTCCTATTAGAAAAGCAGGTAAATTACCTGGTGAAGTAGAAGGAACAAAAGCTGAAATAGAATATGCTGTAAGAGATTTAGAAATCCAACTAAATGAAGATCTTGTTGGAACAGATGTTATTTTAGCTGATGATGTTTCAGCAACCGGTGGATCTATTCTAGCATCAGTATATTTATGTAAATTAGCTGGAGCAAATGTTACAGATATTGTTTTAATGTCAGATATTAATGCTATTGCGTTGGATGAAATTAAAAAAGAATATCCGGATGTTAATATTTATACATTAATGCAGTTTTCAGAAAAAATGAATGTAGTGTATGATAATGGTGAGGGATATAGAGGTCCAATGGTTTTAGCAGCTGCTCAAGATCCTAAAGTAGAAGTTTCTAAGGGTGCACAAGACATAACAGAAGGATTGGTTCCATTGCAAGCAAAACATGTTGGAGGAAATTCAGCAATTGTTGAACATATGCCTGGAAATACTTGGGAAACATTTAATTTTGATCCGGATAAATTTGTAGTTTATGAAGTAAATAGTGAAGAGAATAGAGGAGTTGTAAATGCAGCATATTTTAAACAGACAGATGGGATTTATAAGATTTCATTTGAAAAACCAATTGAAGTTAGTTCTAAAGACTTAATTTCAAATGCTATAGGATTAACTATAGATCAATTACATTAACCAGATGTTAAAGGGCTAGAAAAGATGGATTATTTTGCTTAATTTTTTTTTATTTCTCTATTTTTTTAAATACTTTTTTCAAATTAATTTCAAATCCACTTACCGGCATTTCAATGCCAAAACTAGAAATAACTTTAGGATGAATTTCACCTATAAATCCTATTTCCTTTTTATCCATAATAATTTTTCCAACTCTTCCAGGAATAAATGTTTCATGAACAGTTTCTTTTATTTCATATTTAATTCCAAGCTGAGTGAACAAATAATCTAAAACTTGCCTAATTTTTGTGTAATCAATATCATTGTTTGATAGCGCACAAGCTAAGTTATCATCTTCAATTACACCAGTATTTGATTCTCCAAGTTTAAACACTTTTCCAGATTCAAATATTTTTTGAGGATATTCATTATGTGTATTATCTCCTAAAATTTTCATTAAATTAGGCAAAATCCATTCTCTCATGATTTGGTATTCCTCAGATAGAGAATTTGCAAGTTTGACATAATTATTTGATTTAATATTCATATATGAAAATTGTTTTTGTTCATTTGCTAAGTGATATGAACTTACCTCAAGTAAATTTAAGCCAATTAAAATGTTGGCTATATTTTTTCTAAATTTTTCATATAGGTCTTCTTGTCCAACAGTAGCTTTAGAAGGTATTTCTGGAGTGAAATTTTCATAACCATATGCAATAGCGATATCTTCAGATAAATCAGTTGGATGTAATATGTCAGGCCTATATGCTGGAATTAATGCAGTTCCTTTTTCATATCCAAATCCCATTTTTTCAAGTAAATCTTTTGCTTGTTTTTCATTTAATTTTAGACCTAACCATTTATTTAAATATGATAAATCAAACTTCATTTTTGTTGGATTTAAATTTGGAGTTACAATTGTTTTGTCAGGATATTCTACTTTCATTGAATAAATGTCTGCACCCATTTCAGCAAGAGCAGTAACTAAAATATTTAAAACATAATTAAGTGTATGAAGGTCAAAACCACTTACTTCAATAAATACTTCTTTAGTAGTATCAGTTATTTTCCCAGTTTTATGAGAATTAATAATTGGTGGAACACTTAGAACTTCATTGTTGGCATCGTAAAATACTGAATATTTTTTTAAATCTTTAAGCAGATGTTTATATTCAATACCTGTAGGATGTTGTTCCATTATTTGTTTAGCATTAATAACTTTGTTCCATTCAAGAGGTCTAAACACAATCTCCTCAGGTTTTTTGGCTGTAAAATAAATTGGATATTTGATTTTTTCCATAGGATATATTCCTATAGCGGCTTTTTTTCTTTTTCTACAATAAGTCACATGAAGTTTTTCTTGAATTTGAATAATTTCTCGAATTCTTTCATCATTTAAGTTTAAATTTTTAACAATAGCACAAACAGTATAAGGTCTAACGTCTTTTAGAGATTTATTAACAATAACTTTTTCTCCAGATTTTTTAACATTGTATTTTCGCAGACCTTTATTTACACCTATAAATGAACTAAAAGCTCTACTAAAACCCTGTTCAGAAAGCATGTCAGGTCTATTTGGAAAAATTTCAACAATTATTTCATCATCATCGACATGCTCTAGATCAGTTCCTAGCATAGAAATTCTATCTTTAAGTTCTTCAAGAGGTAGTTTTTTTCCTACTAAAGATTCTACAACTTTTCTATTGAGTGTTATTGTTGGCATTTTTTTGTTCTTTTTTTCGGAGGACTTTATGTCTTCCTTAATATGTTTTCATCAATGTTTTATTTTTAAAAGATTGTTTTATTTCAACCATTTCTTAAGCTCTCTAAGTTGCTTAAGATCATTTTTATATAATTCTCTAAGATCGTTTATTTCCCAATATTCCGTAATAATTCTTCCCATTCCTAGACCCCAAGCTAGAACTGGAACTTCAAATCCCATTAATGGGATCGTTACTTCAGGTCTAAATATTCCACTTCCACCTATTTCCACCCATTGTTTTTTTATTGGATGCCAAACATCAACTTCTGCACTAGGTTCAGTATAAGGGAAATGCCCTGGCCTAATTCTGACATCAGGAAAACCCATTTTTTTAAAAAAATTCTTTAAATATCCAAGTAAATTTGCAAAATTTGCATCTGGATCAACAACAATTCCTTCAACTTGATAAAATTCAAATAAATGTTTCCAATCTAATGCTTCATTTCTAAATACTTTTCCAACAGAAAAGAATTTAGCAGGAAGATCACCTTTTTTTAATTTTGAAATAGTTTCTGCACTTAAAACAGTTGTATGAGTTCTAAGTAAATTTTCTTTAGCTTTTTCTTCACTCCATGAACTTTGCCATCCTTTGCTTCCAGTTGTCCATCCATTTTCATGGGTGTTTTTAATTCTTTTAACTAATTCTTTATTTTCTATTTTTCCAGATTTAGCGTTTTTTAAATAAAATGTGTCTTGCATTTCTCTAGCAGGATGATCTTGAGGAACAAATAAAGTATCTAAGTCCCAAAAACTTGTATGTACAATATTTCCAGTCATTTCTTTAAATCCAAGTTCTAACCAAATACTCTTAATATATTCAACAGCTTGAAGTGTGAAATGCCTTTTTCCTCCTGAAACTAAAGGCACGTTAATCTCAACATCATATCTTCTGAAATCTTTTTTCTTCCAACTACCACTTTTTAGATCTTTTGAAGAAAGTTTATCAACAACATCAGAACTAATTTTAAGTTTTTGTAAATCTTCTCCTATTTTTGTTAAACTAATAGTTCGAATTATTTTTTTATCTTTTTTTATAAATTGTTTTCTTTTTAATAATTCTGATAAAGTGTTTTTCATATTTTTTTCCAATTCTTCAAATGAAATTGGAAAATTTAGTTCTAAAAATTTTTCTTCGGTACTTTTTTTATTAAGAAAATCTATGCCTTTTGAAGTAATTGAAAAAATTAATTCTCTATCTTTTTTAACCACAATAGCATTATTTTTTTTAAGTAAACCAATGCAAATATTAATTTCATTTTTGTCAAGTTTTTTTGACATTTCTGAAATTTTTTTACTTTCATTTTTAATAAGTTCTAAAAATTGTTTTTCAGGTAAACCTTTTTTTTTATACAAAATACCATTTTTATCTAAATCAATGACTTCTTTTTCAATTGAATCAATTTTAACAATACTTTTGTTTTCCATCCATTGAATTGCTCTCATAACCTCAATTTCTTTTAAATCAACAGTTGAAACTAACTCTTGAAAACCTATATTTTTTTTTAATTTAGGAAGAACAGTTCTTTCTAAAGAATGCAGTTTTTGAGATAATTCTTTTAAAGACATATTTCAAATGTTAAACTTTGATTATTTTTATAGTTTTGTATATGTAATTATTTTCAATATTGAAATAAACTAAATATATACAGAATAATCGAAAACTATTTATAGTCTCAAAACTATGTTAGTATAGATATTAGTATATCAAGCAAGCTAGCGTGTAAAATGTTAAAAAGTGTTCTAGGTAAAAAACAAGAAAAACCCAAGTCTTCTAGAGAGATAAAGGCTGAAATAAAGGGATTAACTTCTCAGCTTAAAGATACTACAAAAAAAGAATCTGGAGGAAGTGCCGTAGCTGGAAGATTAAAATTTTTTGGATTTGATCAAGAAAAATTTGAGAAATACCAACATAAACTATATGCGTCAGAATTTCCTACACCTGATAGGCGTTTTTATTGGGTAATTGAAGACGCAAATAAAAATATTGAACAAGATTATTATTATTTAATGAAAGTTCTAAATGAGACTTGGGGTTTTGACCATATGGACAAAATTATTGATACTAATGCAAGTAGCGTTGCTTCTAGCACATTTGGAAATTTTCAGTCTAGATTAAGTGCACAACAAAATATGGCATCTCAATATTTAAAAGGAATTAGTGAGATGGTTAAAGGTTTATTTCAAATTGTTAGAGAAATTAGGGTAATTGATGAACGTTTACAATATTATTACGATAGTGATGGAGATAAAAAAGGAAATTCTGCTCAGGCACTTAGTTCCGAAATTGTTTTGAAAGGTCTTTGGGTAGATCAAGTTGAAGGAGGAGCTAAAAATCCTGGAAGTGTATATGGATTGTCACAAACAATAGGTTTTACGATTTTACCAGATTTATTTTTTAGAGTTAGGATAAGAAATAGACATAATTTGGAAAAAGAAGTAAATGCTCTGAAATTTAATGAAAAAGTAAAAGAAGTATTAAAACGAAAATTAAGACAATATTATGAATGGAAGTGGAGAACAAAAAAAGAATTAGAAACTAGAAGAAATTTTGAAATAAAATATATGAGACAACATTATGATACAATAAAATTGTATATTTCTTGGGCAAAACCTTATTTAAGAAATATTAGGCGACTTCAAATGTATGAAAAGAATATGAGTAATGCTAATATTATTCAAGCTTTTGAATCTCAAATTATAGAATTTGAGACGTTATTTACTAGAGATGATTTTGGAAAAGAAGGTGCACCAGGAGCAGCAATGGCAGCAGTGTCTCTTCATATTTTTTATAGAGTTAAACCAGAATTATCATTTCATTCATATGAATATCAAAATAAAGGACCTATTCATTCTGGAAAAGCATATTATACTCTTAGAGCTTATGCATGGACTCCTGAAGAAGTTGCTAATTACAAAAAATATAGGCATGATGATGAATTAGATTTGATTAGTTCAGTTGATAAATCAATTGCAGCTGCAATGGATGCATTAGGCGATGATTTAAAACGATATTTAAGTGAAGCAGATCCAGATATGGTGTTTGCTGGAGACATACCAAAAAAACAACAACAAAAAATAACTCCAAGTGGAAATGTACAAGGTTCAATTCCAGATGTTTTAGATCCTTTTGTATCAATTTTTAAAGGGTTTGGAGAAATTATTTCAAGTTTTACTGGGTCATCTAGTCCTAAAACTTCGTCTCCAGGTCCAAGTAAATCTGGAAAGCCGCCTAAAAAGAAAAAAGCAAAAAAGCTTGATGAAAAATTTTATTTTAAAAAATGGGCTGCAAAACAAAGACCAAGAGATTTTGCAGTTTCAGCAGTATGGCAAACATATCAAAAATTTAAAATGCATGACCACTGCTTGTTTTGGATGGAAGAATGAGTGAATATTATACTTCTATGGATAGAGAATTAGGTGCTCAAAGTGATGAGATGAAACAAATGGATAAGAGTACAGCTATGGGAATTCCTATAGAGGATTTTGGAGCATCAACTAATCCTTTTGAACATCAAACAAATGCGTTAAAAGCTAGAATTTTTCATGGTGCAAGTAGAGTTGAATTTAGTTTTTTTGGATCTGGAAAAGGTCGTAAAGAACAATCAACACCAGGTACATTTGGTAAAAGAGAAAGACAGGATATGAGAGAACTTGCAGAATTTAACAAAGTTGAGACTACAACACATGCAACTGTAGGGATTCAAGGGTTATCTGGATTAAACATGCAACAAGGAATGTTTTCCGATGATCAAAGAAAACAAGCAATGGATGAGATCAAGAGAGCTATTCATTTTGCTTCAGAAGCAACAACCGGAGGTGCAATAGTATTTCATACAGGTGAAGCACCTAGATATATGCATGGAAGATGGTCTAATGGTGACGGAAAAACTTTGTTTGAAATGTATCCTGAAGAAGAAAAAAGAAAAGTTACATATTTAGCAGATCCAGTAACAAAAAGATTAGTTGGGCAAATAAGTAATGTTGATAAAATTGCAGCACCAATTCTAAAGCGAGATAAAAAGGGCGGTGTGGAGTATTTAAAAGACGAAAATGGCGAAGATGTAGTTGATGCACAATTATCAGAATATGATAGGCTTCATCATGGAAAAATCCCCTTATATGAAACTGATGAAGATGGTAATATTAGAACAAATTTAATAACTTTTGAAGATTTTAGAAAATCAAGAGAAAAAGAATATCAGAGTGAATATAATCGAAGCCCAACTGAAGAAGAAATAGCTAAAGATTTTTTTTACCAACAAAAATTCGTTGATGTAATGTATAGTTTATATTTTGGAATTGGAAATGAGAGAGAATATAATGAATTATTAGAACAAAGAGAGAAATTAATCAAAGCAAAAAAATATTATCAAGGAGTTAAAGAAAAAATTGGAGATGAATGGGATTCTTTTATTGAAAATACAAAAAAATATCCAGGACATAGAGCAGACCAGCATGGATTAGTAACTCCTAAAGAAGTTGATCCAATTGAATGGCTTGACAAACAAATTAAAGATAATGAAAGAAGTATTGCTCATACAAAAGAACTAGCACTTCATGGTAGAAGAACAGCAACTGAGCAATTAGATACAGTAAAAAGAAGTAAATTAGCAGATGATTATGCAGTAGAGCAATCTTCCCAATCTATGGGTGAACTTGGGGTTTATACTTGGCAGATGAATGAAAAAACAAAAAAAGATTATAAAGACGGAAAAACAAATTACAAACTTAAAAATGATCTATATTTAGCTCCTGAAAATTTATTCCCCGAAATGTATGGTGCTCATCCAGATGAATTAAAAAATTTAGTTATTAAAGGTAGAAAAGCTATGCAAAAACAATTAATGTCAACATATGGTATGAATAAAGAAAAAGCACAAACTTTATCTAAAAAACATATAAAAGCAACATTTGATATTGGTCATGCGAATGTTTGGAGAAAATATTTTAAAAGCAAAGAAGGAGAATCTCTTGATTCTAGAGATAAAAGATTCAATAAATGGCTTCTAGGAAAAACAAAAGAATTGGTTGACGAAGGAATTGTAGGTCATATTCATATAAGTGATAATTTTGGTTTTCATGATGAACATTTAGCTGCAGGAGACGGTAATGCACCAATTAGAGATTTTGTAGAACAAGCAAAAAAAGCAGGACTTAACGAATTTATAGTTGAATCAGGGTCATTTAATCCTTTAACATCATTACCTGACACTTGGATGCATTTTGATAGTCCAGTTTATGGGATGCATGTAGCTGGATTTACTAATGATACTTGGACAGATCCAAATTCAGCTCCAAGATGGAATAATTTCCATAGATCTTATTTTGGAAAAACAGAAGGTCCACGTTATTTAGTTGGTGACATGGCACCAAGTGATGACTTTAAAGGTGCTCCATTTTATACTGGAGTAAGTTTAGAATAGAAAAAAAATGAAAACTTTAATTCAATGAAAATTTAAAAAATAGATTTTCAAGCAGTAAATGTTTCAAAAAATGAAAAATTTAATATAGTTTAAAATTAAGAGTTGATAATAATGCAATCAGAAATAAAACCTAAAAAAATTGAAAACACTCAAAAATATCCAGAAGATGATCTAGATTATGCATACAGATTTTCAGCAGAATTAACTAAAGAAGTAGGAAAATTTGTCAAAGGAGTAATTTTATTTGGAAGCAATGCTAGAAAAAAAGGAAAACCTGCTCATGATATAGATATGTTGATTGTTTTAGATGATATTTCTATTTATATGTCAAAAGAATTTGTTCAGACGTATAGAATTATAGTTGATAATTTGATTGCTAAAGTTTCAAAAAGACTTCATATAACTACTTTTAAATATTCTTCTTTTTGGGAATATGTTAGAAATGGAGATCCCCTCGCAATTAATATTTTAAGAGATGGTGTTCCTATAGTAGATAGAGAATTTTTTAGACCACTTCAACTTTTATTGTACCAAGGTAGAATAAGACCAAGTAAAGAAGCAGTTTGGAATTATTATTATAAAAGTAATCAAAATATGCAAGGTAGTAAATATAAAATGATTTCTGCAGTTATGGATTTGTATTGGGCAGTTATTGATGCATCTCACTCAGCTTTAATGAGGTTAAATGAAATACCTCCATCTCCAAATCATGTTCACGAAATGATTGCTGAAAAATTAATTAAAACTAATTTAATTGAGAAAAAATATTCAAATACTGCAAAAAGATTTTTTGATTTAAGTAAAAAAATTGAATATAGAGAAATCAAAGAAATAAAAGGAAGTGATTATGATAAATACTATAAAGAAGCAGATGCCTATATTCAAAGAATGAAAAAATTTATTGAAGATTATAAATAACTTATTTTTTAAATTAATTTTTACAATTTTGATTTATGTGTTTTTTCTAAATCTTAATATAATTCAAAACATTTCTAATTTTTAATGATAAAAATTAATGGTAATTATATTGAAGGAGGAGGTCAAATAATTCGTACAGCTTTAGCGTTGTCTACTCTTACAAATCAAAGTTTTGAGATAAAAAATATTAGAAAAGGAAGAGGTAAACCCGGTTTAAAACAACAGCATCTAACAGCTGTTAAAACACTAAAAGAACTTTGTAATGCAAAAGTAAAAGGAGATGAATTAGGGAGTGAAAAATTAATATTTAAACCAGGCAAAATTAAATTTAAAAATTTAAAAATTGATATAAAAACTGCAGGATCTATTACTTTACTTTTACAATCACTTTTACCTGTTTTAATATTTTCAGATAAAAAACTTAAAATAGAAATAATTGGAGGAACAGATACACTTGGAAGTATGCCTGTAGATTATTTAACAAACGTTTTTTTACTTCATTTACAAAAATATGCAAAAATAAAAACTAAGCTTGTAAAAAGAGGATACTATCCAAAAGGTCAAGGAAAGTTAGAAATAATTATAATTCCTAAATATTTTATTAAAAATCATAAAACATTCAATAAGCTTCACAAATTTCTATTAAATGAAAATAATAAAATTAATTTATTAGGACAAGGTAATATATTAGCAATTAAAGGTGTTAGTCATGCATCTAAAAATTTAATGAAATCAAATGTTGCTGAAAGACAAGCTAAAACAGCATCTTATCTTTTAAATAAATTTGATTGTCCTAAGGATATCCAAATTGAACATGTTGAAAGTTTATCAACAGGTAGTGGAATAACTCTTTACGCAATGTATTCTAAAGGTTTAGAGTTTAGTAATGATAATCCGATTGTTATAGGTGCAGATGCTTTAGGAAAGAGAGGTAAATCAGCAGAAAAAGTAGGAAAAGAAGCAGCTTTAAAATTAGTTAATGAAATTGAGTCAAATGCCCCAGTTGACAAATATTTAGGAGACCAATTACTTCCTTATTTAGCATTGTTTGGTGGAAAGTTTAAAGTTAGTAAAGTAACAAATCATCTAAAAAGTAATAGATACGTAATTAAAAAATTTGTAAATTCAAATATAAAAATTAAAAAAAATATTATAGAATTTTAGTTATCTATTTCTTCCTATATGTTAAAATTCTTTTGAATTTGGACTTTTTGGTAGAAACTAACGGTTTCTACCAATATCAGACAAGTTAATCTCATCATAAAGTGATCTAATCATATTATGGATAGCTTCTTTTTCTTCTCTACCAGTAAATCCACCTTGATAATATCTGTCTCTAATTTGATTATAATACACTTTTGCTTCACTAACTTTATTATGTTTTAGAAGATCTTTACATTGATTAATTAATTGATAGATTGTTCTATTTTGACTTTCAAGTCCAGGAATTTTCATATTGCTAACTAAATCAATATCACTTCTTGATACACCTTGATTCATTTTTCTAAGTTCATCATGGAGATATTGTTCAAATTCGTCATCAATTAATTTTCCTTTTTCCTCTTCAATAACATTTTTTGCATATTGAACAGCAACTTGTTTTTTATCAATATTTCTTTGTTTTTTATGAAGTTGTTTTTCTCTTAATTCAATCTCTTTTTCTTTACTAACTAAACTTTTTCTTTTTTCTTCAAGATTTTTTAGAATAGCTTTTTCATGATTTTCAAGAATATCTAATTTTGTTAAGTATTCAGACTCTCTTTTTACTAAATCTTCTTCTTTTTCATTTAGTATAGTGTCTTGTTTTTCAAGATCTTCCATTAATGCATTTAATTTATTTTCTTTTGTTTCTATAGTTAATTCTCTATCTTCAAGATCATTAAGCTTGCCTTTTGAACTTGATTCATTTTCTTTTAAGAATATTTCTTTTTCACTTAATGATTTTTCTTTAGCTTCAATATCTGATTGTTGTTTTGCTAATTTTTGTGCTCTTTCAAAATATTCTTTTTCTAAAGTAATTAAGTATTGAGTTCTTTCACGAATATCATGATCAAGCCGTCTTTTTAGATTATCAATATACTCTAAATCTCTTCTGTAATTATGGTCGTGATCTTTAACAGATTTTTGTTTTTCTTCAATTTCAGATTGCATTGAGATTAATTCGGTTCTTTTGTTTTCTAATTTTTCTAAAACTTCAATTATTTCTTTATGACCTTCAATTCTCATTAATTTATCTTCATCAAAATCTTTGGATTTTTGAAGTTTTTCAATTGATTTTCTTTCTTGTTCAAGTTTTTTTATAACATCAGAAATACTTTCTGATTTTTTTGATTTTTTTAACCTTGATTTAATTTTTGTAATTTTTTTAGCATGTGTGACAATTTTTTTTGCTTGAAGTTCAGGTATTTTAATTTTTTTAGCCACATGTTTATGATGGGATAACGCTAAATGCTCAGCACTTTTAATGCCTGCTTTTTTTAATTTTTTCACTCTAGCAGGGCCTACTCCTTTAATATCTTCTAATGGTGTTTTAGCTTCAGTTTCTAAAAATGCATTTGCTTCATTAAGCATTTCATCTTCTCGAAATTTGGTAGCCTCTACTTCCATTTCTTTTTCTTTAAAATGTTCTCCTTCAATTAACCAATCTGGATCTTTGAAATCTTCCATAGTTGGTTTAAATGCAGGAGGTGTAAAGTCTTCAGGTTTTTCCATTGCTGGAATTACAGGTATTTCTTCTTTAATTGGTTTAGAAGAATCAAATTCAGGAATACTAGGAATTTCATCATTTGATTTGATGTTAGAAATTGGTTGAAGAGTAGGTTCAACAGATTCAATCTTTTTTTTCTTTTTTGAAAATAATCCACCAAATATACTTTTTTTCTTTGGTTTTTGTTTAAATTCTAAACTTGGAGGTTCAGGTAAACCATCTAAATTTTCATTTGAATTATTATTATCAATAGGCATAGAAGGAATATCATCGAATTTAATTTCTTCTTTTTTTTCTTGGTTATTTTCTTCAAGCATAGGTGGAGAAGGTATATCTTCAACTTTTTTTATAGAATCTTCTTTTGCTTCAATAGTTTTTTTATTATCATTCGAAAATTTAGTTTCTGAGGTTTCTTTTAAATTTGGAGGAGCAGGAATAACACTCTCAGGTGATGTAGGTTCATCTACAATTTTATTATTTTTTTGTGAATTGTTATCATTAGAACTCTCATCTAGTTTAGGTGGTTCTGGTAAATCATCAAGACTGAACTTAGGCGGTTCAGGAATTTTCTTATTATCCTTCATAAATTTTCCCCTCTTTTTTGAAATTATAAATAATATAAACTCTACTTAATACAAAAAAAAGAGATATTCTCCTTTATATATTTTTGCACAACTATAGAGATAAATAGAAAATTTTTTGAGCACAGTTTCCTACGCCCCTTTTTTAAAAAAATTAATAACTTTTTGCAAAAAGAACTTCATATTTACTAGGTTTGTTACAATAAACACAACTACCTAGTGTTTTAGGTTGATCAAAAGGAATACAATTTGTTTTAACACCGTTAGTTTTTTCTTTGATTTCTTCTTCACACTTAGGATTTGCACAATGATTTGCTTTAATCCATTTTTTATCTTTTACAGCTTTTAAGAATTCATCCCAGTTTTTGACAGTTATTAAACTGTCCTTAATATGTTTTTTTGCTTTATTAAACATGTTGTTATGAATTTCTGATATTAAAGTTTCAATATAAGATTTTAGATTTTCCCATTTAACAAATTCTTTTTCACCTGTGTCTCTTCTAGAAACAACAACATGTTTTTTTTCAATATCTTTAGGACCGAGTTCAATTCTTATTGGAACTCCTTTAAGTTCCCATTCATTAAATTTCCATCCAGCACTATATGATTCTCTATCATCTAAATGGACTTTGAATTTGGATAGTGTTTTTTTTAGTTCATTAGATTTTTTTAAAACTTCTTTTTTTGTTTTTTCAAAAATAATTGGAACAATGACAATTTGAGTTGGAGCAACATAAGGAGGCATAACTAAACCTTTATCATCCCCATGCATCATAATCATTACACCTATAGATCTAGTTGTAAATCCCCAAGAATTTTGCCAACCATATTTTTTCTCTCCTTTATCATCAATAAAAGAAATATCAAAAGCTTTAGCAAAAGTTTGACCTAAATGATGAGATGTACATCCTTGAATAGCTTTTTTTACAGGCAAAAAAGTTTCACATGAAATTGAATAGTCAGCACCTGCAAATTTTTCTGGTTCAGTTTTTCTTCCTTCAATTACAGGAACAGCAAGTAATTCTTGATATATTTGTTTATAATAACCTGACATTTCAAATACTTCTGCTTCTGCTTCCTTTTTTGTTGCAAAAACAGTATGTCCTTCTTGCCATAAAAATTCTCTCCCTCGTAGAAATGGAGTAGCGTGTTTAAACTCCCATCTCACTACTGAGTTCCATTGATTAATTCTTAATGGAAGATCATTATAACTTCTAATCCATTTACTATATGAATCATACATAATAGTTTCAGAAGTAGGTCTAACAGCAAGTCTTTCGCCGAGTTTAGTATTTCCTCCATGTGTTACCCAAGCAACTTCAGGAGCAAAACCTTCAACATGTGTTGCTTCTTTTGTTAATAGACTTTCAGGAATTAAAACTGGAAAATAAGCATTTTTAACTCCAGATTTTTTAATTTTTTCATTAAAAAATTCTTGAATTTTTTCCCATACTTCATAGGAATATGGTTTATAGACAATACATCCACTAACAGCTGAATAATCAGCCATATCAGATTTTAAAATTACTTGGGTATACCATTCAGAATGGTCTTTTTCTTTTGAAGCTGTAAGTCCCATATTTTCTCTTTTATTTTGATTTTTATTATTTTTAGACATGAATATCACCTTTATAGATTTTTTAAATACTGTTTGATTAAAATATTTTTGTAAATGTAAATATAATTAAGAAGAATTATCGGGGTAAACGAGCATCATCAACTCTTTTCATTATAATAGGTATGATATTTTAATATAAAAATGTATTGAAAAACTGTTTTTAAATTAATGAAGCGAGTTTTGATATATCTTTATTTGCAACATGTGTGTATATTTGTGTTGTTTTAAGATCCTTATGTCCAAGAAGTTTTTGAATATATCTAATATCTGCACCAGCCTCAAGAAGATGAGTAGCAAAGGAATGACGAAGAGTGTGAGGACTAACTTTTTTATTTATTTTAGTTTTGTTGGCAGCATTTTTTACAATTAATTGAATACTTCTTTTTGTGTATTTTGATCCTCTTTCACTCATCAGGATAAATCCGTCTCCATGTTTTTTTAGTATTTTAGATATATTTTCATGCAAAAAAATAATTCTATCTTTATTTCCTTTTCCAGATTTTACATGAATTATTTTTCGTTCAAAATCAAGATCTGAATATTTTAAATTAAGAGCTTCTTCAAGCCTTAATCCAGAATAATAAAGAAGAGTTATCACAAGTTTGTGATTTATGTTTGAGGTATTTTCTATCATATTTAATATATCTTTTTTGCTTAATACAATAGGCAGTTTTATTTTATGTTTTATTAATGGGATCTTTTCAGAAAATTTTTGATTAAGAACATTTTCAAAATAAAATTTAAGTGCAAAATAATTAGTTCTTACAGTAGATCTTTGATTATTTGAAATAGAAAGAAGAAAGATTTTTGGTGTTTTTTTTGATTCAAAATATTTTAAGATAATTCGTTTGTAAGCATTAATAGTATTTTTGCTATATCCTCTAAGAACAAGTTCATCATTTAATGCATTTAATTTAGAATCTTCTTCACTCTTCATAGAAAATAAATAAATTTAATTTGGGTTAAATATTTTTCTTTTTTCACAACAAATCTATCTATTTAACGAAATGAGTTCGTTAAATAGGTGTTAAATGAAATAATTTTTAGTGGCTAA